>Ga0316204_10001365_pt1 | contig 67393 bp, 60 predicted proteins | sample 6monrhotite_MG_2_FD_205661 | JGI IMG/M metagenome (GOLD analysis project Ga0316204, IMG submission 205661) | Microbial mat bacterial communities from mineral coupon in-situ incubated in ocean water Damariscotta River, Maine, United States -... | ecosystem: Environmental > Aquatic > Marine >... | reverse complement strand
ATTGTAAACATATGGATAAGTGGTTTTAATGCCCATTACATGCAACATATTAAGCATGTTTTCTACTTCATAAGTTATATCGCTTCTAGATACTGTGATGTCATAGAACAATTTTGCCTGCGTTGGGCGATAAGGAAAACCGATTTTAAGAGTGGCAGAATTAAACATACATGTCATGAATGATCGATTCGTTGCAGCTAAGTCAAATATAATGTCCTGATCCCCTAACTCTTTAAAATTCTTTACTCGTTCTGAAAAACGTATATTCTTTCTATCTGAGCCGTGAACAATATGTAACTTATCAATCAGATCTTCAGGAACGCCACGAGTATAATTGCTACTTATACTTAAAGTAATATGTGCGTTCTTAAAAGCTTTCCGTAATTCAACAAGAAAGCACCTTGTGAGCACCATGTCACCTAGTGCAGCATGCCTGATCACAGCAATATTTTTTATCTGATCTCGGGATAAGGACTGGACAATATTCCTGGCATTTGCCGTGGCGTGTGACCCGCGTTTAAACCATAATTTCATAATTTAAGAGTATCCTGTTTCATCTAGTGAGTAGATTTCTAAAAAAACAGTTTATCGTCTACTTCCCGACCGCCTCTGACAGCTACAAGTCCTGATTACCTGAGAATTTTACCACACTAATAAAACAGATGCTGCAGGAACATACTGCTTATCAGCATATACTACTGGGTGGTGTTGCCGCATGGGAAGATCAGGTCTGCCAAAATAGATTACAACAAACCGGCAGCCACGATAATCTGATTTACAATAAGGGCCGCGATCAAACCCCAGCGTTAATCAATGGTGCCACTGCCCTGGTCTCTAATGATACAGGAATCAGAAATCTGGCCATCGCCACCGAGACTCCGACCGTAGGGATTTTTATCTCGACACTGCCCTTTAACTACCAACCCCGCTTTGGTCTACACAAAAAAATTTATGCCATTGAGGGGGGGGGCAACCTGATGTGGTAGTTGTTAAAACGGCCTTGTTAGAAATTCTGGACGAATGTTGAAATAAAACAACAATTTTGTTTATTTTTTTAATACTGCCACAAAGTTACCATCTGCTTCTTCAAACGGATCGGAGATAGTCACTTCACTAAAACCTGCCTTCTTACCAAAGGTAATAAAGTTATCCCGGCCAAACAGGTGCAAGTGCTCTAGCGGTTTTAAGGCCCCCCAATTACAACCCATGGTTTTGGCTTTTTCACAATCGATGTCCGGTGTCTGGATAATGAAAGCACCGTCATCCTTAAGAATACGGTATACCTCACGCAAATCAAAGAGCGGGTCTTCAAAGTGTTCAACCACATCGATGGCAGTAATAATGTCGAAGTACTTGTCAGAAAAGCGTTTTGCTACATCCTGAAATTTATCACTATAAACCTGTGTTCTGAATTGCGGGTAAGTATTGCAGAATGGTCGAATCAACTCTGTCACCAGCTCGACACCGTAAACATCACAACCATCTTCAACCCCGGCAGCCAGTAAAAAGCCCTTATTGCAGCCAATATCCAGATAGCTTTTCTGGCCATCCTGTTTGGTATGTTTTTTTGCAAAGGCAAAGATACTCCGCGCCCGTTGCAAAAAATGGTTATAACCCTTGACATTTCGCATACGACGTATCGGTGCAAAGAGTTTGCGTCGCAGTGATTTTAAACCACCTCCTGTATAGGCCTTGTACATCTTCTCATTATCAGCAAAATTATCCACATAAATTAAATGGCAGGTATCACACTGCACATACTCAAGTCCATTATCTGAGCAGTAATGTTCGCTGTTATTCACATCACAAATTACACATGGGCGAGTGGCTTGATATTCCGTCATAGAGTTTTATCGCTTTTATCGTTAACTAGTTCTGAAAAAATCTGTATTAACTTTGTATAGTGTTCCTGTTCTGAAAACTTTTTATCCGCAGATTCTTTACCTGCGATGGCAAGTCGGTCACATAGCGCCGAGTCTTCAATTAATTTTTGTAGACAGTCTGCTAGTGCAATCGCATTTGCCGGTTCGAATAACATGCCCGTCTTCTCATGCTCTATTATCTCCGGCACGCCACCTGAGTCTGTGCCAATTACCGCGACACCGCTTTTCATGGCTTCAACCAATACCAGACCAAAAGTTTCGCTATACGTTGTCAGGACAATCACATTAAAACAACCGTATATTAACGTAGGTTTCTCAATAAAACCAAGATAATGTACTTTCTTCTCCAGACCAACGGTCGTAATTTTTTCCTGTAGAATTTTGAAATAAGTCTTATCCATTACATGGCCTAACAAGGCGACCTCAACATCAAAACCGCGTGTTTGTAACTGAGCAACTGCATCAATCAGAGTATGCTGGCCTTTATAATATTCTATACGCCCGGGTAGCAATATTTTAAAGGCAAGCTTTGGTATATCGTGTTCCAGAAGTAATTTTTTACACACAGATGGGTCTCCTGGCTCAACGTCCCCAACACCATGGTAAAGCAACTGAAGTTTGTCTTGCTCCAGGGGAAGATATTGTTGAGCTTCGGCGTACAATTTTTTTGTAATCACCAGAAATCGATCAATGCTCTGATAAATAAAACGATGATAAACATCTCGTTTGTGCCGTGTCAGCGCCATATGACGTATAAACACCAACTTAACGGTTCGTCTACAAAGACGTTTTGCCAGTGCGGCCAGAATCAGATCCCGTGTCCAGTGGACATGCAGAATATCGGTTTCAGTTTTATCGATATATCGAGCCAGTCGAAATGCAGCCACACAGGGAAAAAGACAAAATATCGGTTTTATATAGGTAACACTGATACCAGAGTCCAGAAGACGAGTAGCGATAAGTGATTCCGGAACGATCACTGCATGACAATGGTGTTGATTTGCCTTGAGCCATTTGCTCACCTGCCAGGCATATAATTCCAGCCCTCCCCAGCCCTTTGAAGTGCATAGTTCAATAATTTTCATTTTGTAAATTGTAATCCTGATAAATTATTGAAAAGAGTTTAGGTGAATGAATAATATCATTTATACTAATCGGCAACATCATGCCCTATTGAAAATAACTTATGACTGCAAGACAGCCAAATAAAATATTGATTGTACGCAACGACAAGCTAGGCGATTTTATGTTGTCGTATCCAACTTATGCCCTGTTAAAGCAGAGTTTACCCGAATGCCGCGTTTATGCCCTGGTGCCATCCTATACACGCGAGATGGCTGAGGCCTGTCCCTGGATCGATGAAATCCTGATCGATGAATGGCAGGGTCGGGGAATCTTTGCCAATCGTGCCTTATTCTCTTTATTCAAACAACATCAATTTGACGCCATTATCAGTCTCTATTCCACTACTCGGGTGGGTCTATTTAGCTGGCTGGCAGCAATTCCCTATCGTCTTGCGCCCGCAACAAAATTGGCACAAATTTTCTATAACCATACCATTAGACAAAAACGTTCACTGTCAAAGAAACCTGAATATGAATACAACCTTGATCTGATTCGCTATTTTCTCACGCAAATAAATCAGACGAGTAAAAATATATCATCACCCTACCTACAGTTTTCAGTGGGTGAAGTTAGTCAGCTTCGATCACAATTCGAAGCAAGTCACCAAATACCTCCGGGACAGAAACTCGTCTTTATTCACCCGGGTAGTGGCGGCTCCGCGCGTAATCTAAACACCCAACAATATGCCAGACTGGCGGTCAAACTCACTTCTACTAGCGGCCATATAATTGTGATCAGTGCGGGACCTGGTGAATATGAAAATGCACACTCCCTGGCAAAATGTTTGCCGGGTACAGCACATATTATCTATGAATCCCGTGAAGGCTTACGCAATTTTGCGCAACACATCCAGTTTGCCGATCTCTTTATTGGTGGTTCAACGGGTCCGGTGCATGTTGCCGGAGCGCTGGATGTTCCAACGGTCGCTTTTTATCCACGGCGTCGATCAGCAACTTCAGTACGTTGGCAGACCTTAAACAGTACTGATAAGCGTCTGACTTTTTCCCCGCCTGATGATGCCCAGGAAGAAGATATGAGCAGCATCAATATCGACGCTGTTGCCAATACAATTAGTAAATATTATTTACTGTAATTTTTTTCCTGGCGTTTTACCCAGAGATCGGCATATTTTACAAAGGTCGAGTGTGCAGACAGCATTGCCAGTAATAAACCCTGTCTGCCATCAAGGAATCCAAGTCTCAGTAAATACATGCGTATAAAACAGACCAGCCCATGACTGAACCCCTGGAGTAAGGATGTTTTTTTACCTTTTAATTCTCTTTGTTCTGACCATGCAGCAGCATAATTCGCAGACTTAACCAGATAGTGTTCCAGATCACGGTAAGTGTAATGAAGAAGATCGCCTGTTAATTTTCTAACTTGCATACTTTCTGGAAAATGTAATTTCTCATGAACTTTTTCATCACCATAGGCAGCCTTGCTACGAGGGTAAAGTCGAATCACGTAATCAGGGTACCAGCCCCCATGCCGAATAAAACGACCAAAGACCCAGGAAAGTCTTGGCAAGGCATAAACGTTATCTTGATTATTCTCGGTAATAACTTGTTGAATGGCATTCTGTAACGCGGGGGTGATACGTTCGTCTGCATCAAGCATCAATGCCCAATCGCTACTTGCATGAGACTGAGCACGTTGACGCTGAACACCAAACCCTTGCCAATCCGGATATTGAAAAATTTTATCCGTGTATTTTTTTGCAATATCAAGGGTAGCGTCTGTACTATTACTATCTACAATAATAATTTCGTCGCACCAATCGAGGTCGATCAAGGCATTTTCTAATGTCTCTTCCTCATTCTTGACAATTAATACAACCGACAGACTAGCCATGTTCCAAATGTTTTTTACATGCATGTATGTGCGAGGAGAAAAATATCACCATTCCCAGTAATAAAATCGCCGTATAATTATTCATCAGCACCACCGAGTGATCTGTTAATGAAAAGGCTGATATAGCAACAATATGAATCAAGCCAATCACAGCTGTTGGTTTACATTTTTTATAGCCTTTAATAAAAATATATGCCGGATAATAAAAAAGCAATAATACAGTAATTAGCCCCAACAAACCCTTTGAACTCATTACTTCAATGAAGACATTATGAGGATACTGATAGCCTTCTATAATAGCGTGTGCCTTGCCTTGTTCAATAAATTTTCTTGCTTCATCAGGGTAGTTACCCGGGCCAATACCAATAATTGGGCTCTCTGCCACGAACAATATACTCGTACGTATCATTTCCAGGCGTACCCCGGTAGATGTTGTTGAACTTGGGTCAATTACGTGATTTTCAGCTTTTAAATACTGTTGTGTTTCTGTAATAGCCACATCAACACCACTTTTCACTATATCCATATTCTGGTAAAACAAAAAGCCGGTAATACTTATTCCGACCAAACTAGCAAACATCCAGCGCGGTCTGGAAAAAAACAGGATACAAAAAACACCCGTTACCAGAAAACCTACGTAACCACCACGTGATCCCGACAGTCCTGCCGCAGCTAGTGCTGCAAGCACTGAGGATAGAATAAGTATTGACGTGCTCCAGTGGATTCGCGACTTATTCAGCCAAAAATAATACAGACACCAAAAGGCAGTAAGTACTGCAAACGGGCCAATAATATTCTTGCTATAAATACCCCATGCCGTTGGTCGACCATCAACCATGACATCAATGTAGGCCTGAGCGAATAAGGTAAGGCCTCCTAAAATACTCCCTCTTAGTAACCACTGCGCGCAATCAGGATAACGGCGAACCAGCAAATATAAAGGTATCACTAACAGGAAACGGGTCTCCGTCCCCAGACTTCGAGTCTGAATCTCGCCCCAGCCATTGCCTACTGCCGAAATAATAAACATGGAAAAAAAGGCCGCACATATCCACAGAAATATTTTTTCCTGCTCTAGCAATGGCTCACGTTGCTTTCTCAGTGAAAACAAGCCAATCAGCACTAATGCATTAAAAATATTACTAATCCAGTGCCGTACACTCATACCTGCAATCGGAAAAAGGAATATCAACAAGTAAACCAATCTCTCCGTCACAGTTGGATATGCAATAAAAGGTTTATAGCTCCAGTCAGCTATTTTCCCTAACATAAACTCTCCATAACCTCATTTGTTGTTATTCTCCTTAAACAATCATAATGATCAAACTGACATTCTCTTTCAAAACACGGGCTGCATTCCAGCTGATGATAAATAATTTTTGCTTTATTGCTCAGTGGCGGTGTGTATTTAGGTGTTGATGAACCATATATTACCACCAATTTAATACCAACGGCTGCGGCGATATGCATAAGACCCGAGTCATTGCTCACCACCGATTCACTCGCTGCTAATAAATCAACAACGTCTTCCAGTTGTGTCTTTCCACATAGATTAACAATGTCTGAATTTACGGCAATTTTTTCACCCAAGCTCTGTTCTTTTAGTGACCCGAATATCCAAACTCTATTGCCCAGAGCTGAAAGCTTTTCTGCCAGTTCTCGATAAGATTCAACCGGCCACTGTTTCGCAGGACCATATTCTGCTCCTGGCATCATACCAATAATAGGTTTATTAATTTGTAAATTGAATTTTTGTAATAGCCGTTGTTGATTCTGGGTATCCACTCTCAAACGTGGTTCCGGTATAGCCGGTGGCAGTATTGCTGTTTTTAAGACACCCAGTGCAACATAGCGCTGCACGGTCTGCTGTAACACTGATTTATCCAGAACACGTGTATCGTTAATAACGCCGAATCGAGATTCACCACGATAGCCCGTACGAATCGGTACCTTGGCAAAAAAAGGCACTAATGCAGACTTATATGATCGAGGTAAAACAATGGCCTGATCATAAGCTTGTGCACGTAATTGCCTGCCTAATTTCCAACGTATCATCAAACCTAACTGTTTGTGTTTCACAGGTAGACAGATGCCCTGCCGCACTTCGGGCATCCTTTGTAATATGGGAAGCGACCACTCAGGGGCCAACACATCAATAATTACATCTGGCTGCTGCTGTTTGAGAGTGATAAAGAGACTTTGCGCCATCACCATATCGCCAACCCATGCCGAGCCAACAATTAAAATGCGATAAGCTTGCGAGATGATCTATCTCCAGAACAATGACGTAAACTTAAGTCTGTAGGTGGACTGTATTAGCGGTGTAGCCATTCCATATAACCCTGCACACCTTCTTCCACGGTTTTGAACGGCGCGTCGTAACCGACATTCCTCAATGCCGCAATATCTGCTTCGGTAAAACTTTGATAACGACCTTTGAGATGCTCAGGAAAGGGAATATATTCGATTTCACCTTTACCATGATAGGTTATAACTGCCTTGGCAACATCACTAAACGGTTGGCTGCGTCCAGTACCAAGATTAAAAATTCCCGAACGGTCAGGGTGATCCATAAACCAGAGATTGACCGCTACTGCATCACCAACATAAACAAAGTCACGGCGTTGTCCACCATTGTCATAACCATCACAGCCTTCAAATAACTTTGCCTTGCCGTCTTCCTTAATCTGATTACTGACGTGAAATGCCACACTCGACATAGTGCCCTTGTGCTGCTCACGGGGACCATAAACATTAAAATAACGAAAGCCGACTATCTGGCTCTGTGCCGAAGGTAATAATCGCCTTACATACTGATCAAATAGAAACTTGGAGTAGCCGTATACATTTAATGGTTCTTCATTTTCACGGCTCTCTTTAAACACACTACCACCACCGTATACAGAAGCAGACGATGCGTAAAGATACGCAATCTTATTATCGAGGCAGTAATGTAATAATGATTTTGAATATTCGTAATTATTCTCCATCATGAATTTTCCATCCCACTCCGTTGTACTGGAGCAAGCACCCTCATGAAAAATCGCATCAATCTTATCACTAAATTGTTCACCCGCACGAATGCGGGCGACAAATTCTTCTTTATCCAGATAGTCCTGAATTTCACAATCGGTGATGTTTTTAAATTTCACACCATTTTTCAGATTGTCTACAATCATAATATCAGTACGACCACGGTTGTTTAATTCCTTCACAATATTGCTGCCAATAAACCCGGCGCCACCTGTAACGATTATCATCTTGCTAGCCTTTTATACAAATTCACGTATTTAAAATATTTTCGATCATACTGGTTGTTGAGTGCCCTTCGATAAAATCCAGCACTTTAACTTCTCCACCAGCATCAATAACACACTGTCCACCCGCTATTTGCTCTGGTTTATAATCACCACCTTTAACCAAAACATCTGGCAATACCTCACACATAATTCTTTCCGGGGTGTCTTCACTAAATGCGACTACCCAATCAACACATTCCAGGGCTGATAACACTGCCATACGACGATCTAAAGTATTAATCGGTCGTGATTCACCCTTGAGTCGTTTCACAGATTCGTCAGCATTAACTGCAACGATCAAACGATCACCGAGCTTGCGTGCCTGTTGCAGATACGTCACATGACCCACATGAAGAATATCGAAACAACCGTTCGTCATGATGACCTTTTCGCCACTTTGCTGTGCTGCACGCACCTGTACTAAAAGCTGCTCCTCACTGACCATACCGCCTTCAATGCGATGTTCTTCCTGTAATGCGGTTTTAAGTTCCTGTGGCGATGCAGTTGCTGTACCTAATTTACTCACGACAATGCCCGCCGCCAGATTCGCTAATGCCGTGGCGTGTGCAAGTGATTCACCTGCAGCCAGTGATATTGCTAATACTGAAATAACGGTATCGCCTGCACCGGTGACGTCAAACACTTCACGCGCCAGTGTCGGTAAATGAATCGGCGACTGATCCTTTTGTAACAAGGTCATGCCGCGTTCACTGCGGGTGATTAACAACGCCTGCAAGTCAAGCGATTGCATTAACTGACGACCCTTGTCTTCGATTTCGGCATCGCTGTGGCACTTACCGACTACCGCTTCAAATTCCGTCATATTGGGGGTCAACAACGTTGCGCCACGATAGCGCTCAAAATCAGTACCTTTAGGATCGATCAGTACTGGTTTGTTTATTTTATTTGCCGCCGCAATTAATGCCTGTATCTGGCTCAAGGTGCCTTTACCATAATCAGACAGGATAATGGCACCCGCCTGCTCCGCAGACTTCGACATAGCGGCTGGAAAATCGGCAACATGCGATTCACTAAAACCACCTTCAAAGTCCAGACGAATCAGTTGCTGATGACGACTGATTACGCGTAACTTGGTAATCGTCGGTTTATCGACTAGCTGCTGTAACTGACAATCAATACCTGCCTGTTCAAGAATTTTGGTGAGTTGCACACCCGCTTCATCATCACCAATCAAGCCATGTACAGTGGCCTGCCCGCCAACCGCAGTAATATTCAAAGCGACGTTACCGGCACCACCTGGACGTTCTTCGATTTCACCTACGTGGACCACTGGTACAGGTGCCTCCGGTGAGATGCGCGACGTATCACCATGCCAGTAACGATCCAGCATCAAGTCACCCACGATCACAACGTGGGCATTTTTATAGTCAGGCAGATCTGTTGGTGTTGGTATTCCAGTCATAGGGAAAGCTTAGTCCTTCAATGAATACACTGCACCACAGTACGGACACTTGGCTTCACCATTTTGTTCTTCTATGGGTAAATAAACTTGTGGATGCGAGTTCCACAGACTCATGCTCGGCATGGGACAGTGCAGAGGCAAATCACTTCGACTTACTTCATAACGGCTGGCTGCGTTTGATTCTAATGGACGCTCTTGTTGACTCATTATTAATTTCCCCTTTATACGCAGACTCAGGCCACCGGTGTCAGCCAGGCTTTATGTGCTGGCAAACGACCATGGACCAAATCAAAATAGGCTGATTGTAATTTTTCTGTAATAGGCCCACGCGAACCATTACCGATCATGCGATTGTCCAGTTCACGAATCGGTGTCACTTCTGCCGCCGTACCGGTAAAAAAGGCTTCATCGGCAACATAAACTTCATCACGAGTAATACGTTTCTCACGCAACTCATAACCAAAATCTTTGGCAAGGACAGCAACTGTCTCGCGAGTAATACCTTCTAAGGCGGAAGTGAGTTCAGGGGTATAGATAATACCGTTACGCACCATGAAAAAGTTTTCACCACTACCTTCGGCAACAAAGCCATCAACATCGAGTAACAACGCTTCATCATAACCATCGTGCATAGCCTCTTGCAGCGCCAACATAGAATTTATGTAATGACCGTTTGCCTTGGCCTTGCACATCGAAATATTCACATGATGGCGCGTGAATGATGAAGTCTTGATACGAATACCTTTTTCAATGCCATCGGTTCCAAGATAAGCGCCCCATTCCCAGGCAGCAACCGTCACGTGTACTTTTAGATTATCCGCACGCAGCCCCATACCTTCTGAACCGTAGAAACACATCGGACGCAAGTAAGCAGAACTCAGATTATTATCACGGACCGCGGCGCACTGCGCCTCGTTAATCTCTTCTTTTGAGAAGGGAATCTTCATGCCCATGATATGTGCAGAACGGAACAGACGATCAGTATGTTCCTGCAAACGAAAAATCGCCGCACCCTGATCTGTCTCATAAGCGCGAACACCTTCAAAGACGCCCATGCCATAATGCAGTGTGTGTGTTAATACATGCACCTGCGCATCACGCCAAGGCACCATTTTACCATCAAACCAGATGACACCATCGCGGTCAGACATCGACATCTGTACGACTCCTAAAATTTTTTACTGTATTAATTACTGCTATCTCCCGCTAACAACAACCATCGCTGCCATATACGGGAAACCGCTTCGCGTTCTTGCCTGACATCTTCTTCTGGAATCACACCAGAGGCCTCTGTCAGTTTAATTCGATGCAAATGTTGCCGATAGCAACGATAAGCATCGGTCAAAATATCGGCATCATCTGCCGCCATCAGACCCTCACTGGCAAACAGCATCAACAAACGTACATTGTCCGTGTAATGGAGCAATACCGGATGAGCATGTGCCCAGGCCAGGACACCGTATTGCACCATAAATTCGATATCAACGATACCTCCCGACCCTTGCTTAAGGTCAAACTGACCGTCTTTAGTTTTGTCGGTCGTTTGACGCATTTTATCACGCATCTCGACCACGTCCTTGCGCAATTGCGCCTGATCTCTGGCCTGCGCCAAAATTTCACATCGAATCGACTCGAATTGCTCAGCAATAAGCGGATCTCCTGCCACGACCCGCGCACGAACCAAGGCCTGATGCTCCCATACCCAGGCCTTATTAAGCTGATAATCACGGAAAGCCTCCAGATTGCTCACTAACATGCCCGATGCCCCATCCGGCCGCAGTCGCATATCAGCCTCATAAAGCACGCCGGCGGCCGTATGTGCCGTGAGCATATGGATAACCCGCTGTCCCAGGCGCGCAAAAAATGTCTGTAGTGGTATGGGACGATCACCATCCGTGGACAAGTTTTCGTCTTCTGCGCCATGAATAAAAACAAGATCCAGATCTGAGGCATAGCCCAGTTCAAACCCTCCCAGTTTTCCATAACCGACAATGACAAAACCTTTGTCACAAAGTCGTCCATCAGGAGCACAAATTGGTCGGCCATGCCTTGCAACCAGATGTTGCCAGGCCAATTCCAGCGCCTCGTCGAGAATGGTTTCCGCTATCCAGGTCAGGTGATCACTAACTTTCATTAGCGGAAGGGCCTCGGCAATATCTGCCGCCGCCACACTGAGTACACTGGTCTGCTTAAAGTGACGCAAACTGTCCAGGGCCTGTTCCAGATCCTCCACCGGCAACTGCAACAGACGTTGACGAAGATCCTGAATTAGATCGGCCTTTTCTGGCGGTGAATACAGACTACGTGGGTCCATTAACTCATCGAGTAATATCGGGTGCTGCGCCAGATAACGGGCAATCCAGGGACTGGCCGCACAAAGACGAATGAGCTGGGACAACGCCAGAGGGTTTTCAACGAGCAACGAAAGATAAACGGTGCGGCGGGCAATATTCTCAATCAATTCTAACACCCGACCGATCACCACATCGGCATGATCGGAATGAAGCACCGCCCGCAACATCAAAGGAATTAGACGATCAAGGCGACCACGACCCTGGGCACTCATGGCGTGGTATTGGCGACCTGTATAAAGGCTATGCAGCCGTTGCCAGACTCCTGTGGCATCGGAAAATCCCAGCGTTTGCAGTTTTTCAATGGCGGTGTCTTTGTCGATGCGACCAAACCAGATGCCTTCCAGATCATGCTCATCGGACTCTGGCGTTTCCGTCTGTGGTGCCGCAAAGACCTGATCAAATTGCTCCTGTACCCGTTGCCGATACTCAGCCAGCCTGTTGGCGAAACTCTCCCAATCAGGGAATCCCATAGCATAAGCCAATCGAATTTGGCCTGTCTCGTCATGCGGTAAAGCATGGGTTTGTTGATCCTGCCAGGCCTGAATTTTATGTTCGGTATTACGCAAGAATCGATAGGCTTCGATAAGTTCAGTAGCAACATACTCTGGCAAAATATCCAGTTCAATCAGGCTTGGTAAAATAACCATGAGCCGTCGATCCTGAAGTACAGTCTCACGTCCGCCACGAATGATTTGAAACACCTGGGCAATGAATTCAATCTCACGAATCCCACCCGCACCGAGTTTGACGTTGTTCTCCATGCCTTTGCGTTTGACTTCAGAGGCCACCATGGTTTTCATTTCACGCAGGTTTTCATAGGCTCCAAAATCGAGATAACGACGAAATACAAATGGCTTGAGCATTTGCATCAGATCCTTGCCTGCAATTTGATCACCTGCCACGATTCTGGCCTTTATCATGGCAAATCGTTCCCACTCACGACCGTGGATCTGGTAATAACTCTCCATGGCATCAAAGCTGGCGACTAGTGCTCCACTATCACCAAACGGACGTAGGCGCATATCGACTCGAAAGACAAAACCTTCTTCGGTAGGCAGATGCAAGGCATTGATCAGCTTCTGCCCCAGGCGGGTAAAAAATTCGCTATTGCTTAGCGGTTTTGGTCCACCCTGGGTTTCACCGGACTCGGGATAGGTAAAGATCAAGTCGATATCTGAGGAGAGATTCAACTCACCAGCACCCAGTTTTCCCATGCCAATAATGACAAGGTGTTGTGGATCACCAACAGCATTCACCGGTGTCCCAAGGTCAGCACATTGCCAGGCATAGAGTTTGTCCAATGCCAAATCGAGACAGACATCAGCCAGCATGGACAAATCTGCCAGTGTTTCTTCAAGCTCTGCCCAACCCGCGATATCCCTCCAGATAATGCGTACCATTTCGCGGCGACGAAACTGTCTCAACCCAATGGAAAGCTGTTCCTCTGTATCAGCTTCCGCCAGTCGCCTTGTTAGCATCTGACGAATATCCTCTACCTGATAAGTTCGACACAGATCATCCTCTAACTCAAACAACAGGCCCGGCTGACGCAGACAGGATCGAGTAACATAATCACTACAAGCCCAAACCTTTGGCAAGCTCGTTATTATGCTGTCGACTTCCAATACGTCGTTAGCTGATAAGGAATCTGTAAACTCCTGCCAATTCTGTTCTACAGTCCCACGCAAAGCATCAGGGAGTTGTGACATGGCTTGTTGTAACTTAGATAGCATAGTGAGCTTCTTGCATAGGGATAAATGACTTATGTTCTTTTCTGTTTAATTGATTAAAGATACACTGACTTACCTATTAATTAAACAGGTCTACAGAATCCGCATGATCACCCACTCAATATCATCAAAAGGCGTTAATGAAATTGTTCTTCAGTCTGTCATTGATCAAGCTAAAAAACTTAACAAAGACAAAATTAGCATTCTTGAAATAGGCCCAGGCAAGGGCGCTCTGTCCAAAGCTATTCGTGATGCACTGGAAGAAGCAGGGATAAAATACGAAATTGAATGTGGCGATATTGAGCCGCAGCAGATTAACGATCAGAAGCTGGGTTTTGAGTGCCGTTATGTAGATGCGCAGGATAAGTTTAATCTGAATAAGAATTACGACATCGGCATTATTGTTGAGTTGATCGAACACATCGAAAACCCATTTCACTTAATTCGTGAGTTTTCTGGAATTCTAAAACCCGGCTCCATGCTCATTGTGACCTCACCAAACATACTAAGTCTGGCTTCGCGATTACGCTTCTTTTTCACTGGATGTTACGACTACTTCCGTCGTCCTTACAATGAATATTGGCTCAACATGGGGCATGTAAATCCCATTAACCCTTTGCAACTTATGTATGTACTACGCAAGAACGGTTTTGAGGATATTAATGTCACAACAAACAAAGGCACGTTAAACTCAATCTTACTATTACCCTTTGCCGCTTTGATTTACCTGTTTTCATTCATGCATTACATTCTGCGAGAGAACCGTGAAGGTGGTAAAGAACAAAAGAGCCGCAATCGAAAGACACTTCATACATTAATGAGCCCCGGTATGCTATTGGGGAAAATTGCTATCTATAAAGCCATTCGCACCAGCGAAATACAAACGAATACATCCACCTGGTTCCAGAGCGACAAACACTTCAAACCCTAAAATAAAAAACCCCGCTGTTTCCAGCGGGGTTTCCTAATCAAGCATAGTACTTAAAAGGTTCAGGGCTACATCATGCCGCCCATACCACCCATACCACCCATTCCGCCCATGTCTGGCATACCACCAGCAGCACCTGCGTCATCGGAAGGCGTATCAGCAACCATGGCTTCAGTGGTGATCATCAGACCCGCAACAGAAGCAGCATTTTGCAGAGCAGAACGCGTTACCTTGGTTGGATCCAGGATACCCATTTTGATCATGTCGCCATATTCATCAGTCGCAGCATTGAAACCATAGTTACCCTTGCCTTCAATAACCTTGTTTAATACGACAGAGGCTTCACCACCAGCATTGGAAACGATCATACGCAGCGGTTCAGTCATGGCACGACGTGCGATACCAATACCAACATCCTGATCATGGTTGTCACCCTTCAGGTCACCAATAGCAGATTCAGCACGGACCAGAGCAACACCGCCGCCAGGGACAACGCCTTCTTCAACCGCAGCACGAGTTGCATGCAGTGCATCTTCAACACGGGCCTTTTTCTCTTTCATTTCAACTTCAGTCGCAGCACCAACTTTGATGACCGCAACACCGCCAGCCAGCTTGGCGACACGCTCTTGCAGTTTTTCTTTATCGTAGTCAGAAGTCGCTTCTTCAATCTGCGCACGAATTTGAGTAACACGGGCTTCAATCTCATCAGCACGACCAGCACCATCAATCACTGTCGTCTCTTCTTTCGTAATAACAATCTTTTTAGCTGTACCCAGATCATCCAAAGTAGCCTTTTCTAATGACAAGCCAACTTCTTCAGAAATCACAGTGCCACCCGTCAGAATGGCAATATCTTGCAACATCGCTTTACGACGATCACCAAAACCAGGAGCCTTAACCGCAGCAACCTTAACGATGCCACGAATGTTATTTACAACCAGAGTCGCCAGGGCTTCGCCTTCAACATCTTCAGCAACGATCAATAATGGCTTACCGGCCTTCGCAACGCCTTCCAGAATCGGCAACAGTTCGCGAATGTTAGAAACCTTCTTGTCATAAATCAGGATGAAAGGCTCTTCCTGTTCAGCCGTCATATTTTGCTGGTTGTTGACGAAGTAAGGAGACAGGTAACCACGGTCAAACTGCATACCTTCAACCACGTCCAGTTCGTTGTCCAGTGCAGTACCTTCTTCAACCGTAATAACACCTTCTTTACCCACCTTACCCATGGCTTCGGCAATGATGCCACCGATGTTGGTGTCAGAGTTGGCAGAGATAGAACCCACCTGGGAAATGGCTTTGTCATCAGTACAAGGCTTGGACATACCCTTCAGCTGTTCAACCGCAGCGATAACCGCTTTGTCGATACCACGTTTCAGGTCCATTGGATTCATGCCAGCAGCAACGGCCTTGGCACCTTCCATAACAATAGATTGCGCCAGTACAGTTGCTGTCGTAGTACCATCACCAGCGATATCAGAAGTCTGTGAAGAAACTTCCTTCACCATCTGTGCGCCCATGTTTTCAAACTTGTCTTCCAGTTCAATTTCTTTCGCAACTGAAACACCATCTTTTGTGATGGTTGGAGCACCAAAGCTCTTGTCTAGAACAACGTTACGGCCTTTAGGACCGAGCGTAACTTTTACGGCGTTGGCCAGGGTATTAACACCTGCCAGCATGCGCTGACGCGCCTTATCACCAAATTGGACTTCTTTTGCACTCATTGCATTTTCCTCTTAGAAATTCGATTAAATTAGTGAGACTTAGGCTTCGATAACGCCCATGATGTCTTCTTCGCGCATGACAAGAACGTCTTCGCCATTGACTTTGACTTCTGTACCGGAGTATTTGCCAAACAACACCTTATCGCCAACTTTGACGTCTAGTGGCGCAACATTACCGTTTTCACCGACTTTGCCTTTACCTACGGCCACGATTTCACCTTCAGCAGGTTTCTCAGTGGCAGAATCTGGAATCACAATACCACCGGCACTGGTGCGTTCCTCTTCCATGCGGCGTACTACAACGCGATCGTGCAAGGGACGTATATTCATCTTGGTTTTCTCCTAAAATAGATATATTTCAATTAGTTATGTACTGCATCGGCAGCGCTTGGGGAAGCCGACGGCCAACACTTTTTAGCACTCTTATAAACAGAGTGCTAATAATAGGGTCGAATTTTTGAGAGTCAAGAGCGAAAGGGAAAATACTCGGATCGCCCGTGCTATCGATAGCCAAAGAGTCTAGCTACCATGGCAATCAGTTGGTTATTACACTTATATATATTACGGTTATACAATTTATTGCCTGGTTCCAGGCAGGAAAGTATCCCATCAAGGAGAGTTCTAGATCGTCGTTGCCAGTAAGCCACCAACCGTAGTCTGAGCAGTCTGACATTGAAATATATGTTCATGTAGAACGGTGTTTGCATTGAGCCTCGTCATCAAAGCCAATGCGCGCAGAGACTAATACCAGGTTGGTGGAAAGCGAAACGTTAATTTTATTTTATAGACTGATGACACTCGAGCTATCGCGGATAACCTCGCAGTGTGACAAAAGTCCCTTGGACGCGGGCATTGAAAATGCAATATATATTTTAAGTATGCCAATGCTGCGGTCAGTGTGGCGTAGCCATGCATTATGGGCACATAGAAAACCAAATGCACAAAACAAGGTTAAAGAAATTACATGTTGAAGAGACGAACTAGTATAAGCACTTTTTAAGTATGTGAATTAATGTGCAACACAGAAAAAATCAATTCATTACTGCTGCATATACAATTTGCGATAGTACTCTAAAATACGCACAATGAATCGAAGTATTGATCTACCCAATGGAATTACGTCATATATTATCCGGGAATACATTTAAAAAATATACTAAGAACGTTGTAACTGATTCGACCTAAACCTAAAAAAATAACTACTCACCATATGAAAATAGCTCTTCTTTTAAACGCGAAATTCTCTCGCAAATTTAAATCCGTAGCACTGTTACAGACCACGCTATTCCTTGCTTTTTATTTTTTTACGCACAACGTGGTCTCATATCAAAAAGATATTAAAATTTTAGTGTTATACCCAAAAGTCAAAGCAGAATATCAAGTCATTTTTTCTTCCATGATTCAGGGTATCAAGAATAAATCCGGAATACCTGTAGGTTCCTTTGAAGTAGATGCCAATACAACAGCTGAGACAGTTGACTCATGGATAAGAGCAAATAATGGAAAAGCACTCATCACTTTAGGCAAACAAAGTTTTAATATCAGCACACAACTCACCACACGCATCCCCACTATAACAGGCGCTACAGTTGCACCTCAGAATAAACATAGCGGAATTAGTCTGATGGGGGAGCCAAAACAATTTTTTAGCTATATAAAATCTCTAAACCCAATGGTAAGCCACGTTCATATCGTTTATAGCAAGAAAAATAGTGGCTGGCTTATACCGCATATAACCTCAGCAGGAATAGAACATCAGATAAAAGTGACTACTGCCATAGCCGATGATCCCCAACAGGCAGTCCTTGCTTTTCAAAATATACTGGTAAACGCAAAAGGATCTGTTGATGCATTATGGTTGTTAATGGACAGGGTGATCCCTGACAACGCTATTCTCCCTTCAATTCTGGAGACAGCCTGGAAAGAAAAACTAATAGTGTTTTCAAGTAATCCCGGTCATGTCCAAAGAGGCATACTGTTTGCTCTCTATCCTGATTATGAACAAATGGGACATGAGCTTGCCATGTTGGCAATAAAGACTCAATCCCATCAGGGCGCAAACAATATATATCCGACAAAAAGTTTAAATGCCGCCATTAATACCCGCACGGCTTCCCATCTGGGCCTTCATCCCACACCGCATACTTTGCAACGTTTCAACAAAATTTTTCCAACTCCGTAGGGCCAGCATATGAAATGGCGCACACTTCCATCTATCAAGAAATACAGCATCAAAACACAACTATCGTTTATTTTTATTGTTGGCATATTCTTGCTCGCGACAATTACATCATTGTCCACTACCTGGAGAACAAATCAGCAGGTCCGCGGTATCCTGCTCAAAGAAGGACTTAACGTGGCACAGAGTGTTGCGAATAACAGTGTCCTCGCCATACTATACAATAGTGAAAAAAATGCCCGACAAGCTGTCGAAACTGCACTGGAATTCCACTCAATAAAAAAAATCGCTATTTTCGACGCAAACCTTCGTCCTTTAGTTAGCAACTCAGTAACACAGGACAATTTACCAAATGCCACTGAAATAACCCACGTCAGTACGGAACCGATTCTTTCTCGTGAGACTTCAGAAGACTGGCACTTTCTTGCCCCAATATTTCTTCCAAAAAATATAAGCAACGAAGTTGATACACCGAGCAGCGCCGAGGATACCGTATCCAAACCACTCGGTTATGCACATGTCATAATGACCAAGTCCACGTTAAAAGACCTGCGTAATATCACGTTAATAAATAATCTGGGTATCGCATTAATTATGGCCCTCGTACTGACCATGGCAATGCACTTTATTCTTAAACGTTTTCTACGACCGTTATCCGAACTGGCCAATACAATGGAACGTGCAAAGGATAATACAGGCATCCTGTACACTGGAGAAAAAGGTCCTCAAGAAACTACGATTATTGCAAATACTTTTAACATCATGATCAAGGCAATAATGGAAAGAGATAACAAATTACGCCAACATAATTTAACCCTCGAATCTGTTGTCGCGCTGCGCACAAAAGAGTTGGTTCATGCCCGCGATGCTGCACTGGAAGCCAGCCGTTACAAATCTGAGTTTCTGACCAACGTTTCTCATGAATTACGCACCCCTCTACAGTCAATCATTGGCTATACCGATATCCTTACTGAAACTACTGAAATTGAAGGCCATTTTGAATATACAGATGACCTTAACCGTATTTCACAAAATGCCACTCATTTACTAAGTCTAATTAACACTATTCTGGATCTTTCCAAGATTGAAGCTGGCCACATGACGCTTTACATCGAAGAAACGGATCCGCAGCAAATATTGCACCAGGTTGCCGATACTGTAAGACCACTATTACAAGCGAATCAAAATGATTTGGAAACCTCGATTCGTGAAATTGATAGCCCCTTGAGAATAGATGCAGGCAAACTTTTACAAATTTTGTTAAACATTGTTAACAACGCTGCAAAATTCACGCATGCTGGTAAAATAACTGTTAATTTGAACCATACCATTGACATGCTGAGTATACGTATCAGTGATAATGGTATTGGTATTAGCCATGAAAAGTTAGCACTTATTTTTGAACCCTTCAGGCAAATTGATGGTAGCACTACCCGCAAGTTTCAAGGCACTGGTCTTGGCTTGTCAATCTCCAAACATTTTTGTGAAATGATGGGAGGGACAATCACAGTGGATAGCACGCTAAAACAAGGTACTAATTTTACGATAAACATTCCTCTCCCTATCAATGAAACATCTGATGAAATCAATAATGATTAATAAGGGTGGTGGGGATTAAGCTGAAGGATTTTAGTAATGGAAAAAATTCATGCGCTGGTCGTTAATCAGGATGAAAATATACGACAACAACTTGTCGAAATCCTAAATCAAATTCATATTACCAACAAGATTAGTCAGGCTAAGGATGGCAGCCAGGCAGTCGACATACTGGATAAAACTAAAATCGGCTTGATCATAACGGATATTCCCCTTGGCAATCTCGATGGTTGGCGTCTCGCACGGTTAGTACGGTCTGGAATTCTTAAAACCCCTTCAACAACACCCATTATTGCTGTATCTACAATTTATAGTGAACGCATCGCGGAAATTACGGCGCGCGAGTATGAAATTAACTATTTTTGCACCCATGAGAATCTTGATTTACTACCTGGCGTAATTAATAAATTTTTTAGTCCAGAATATAATCTTACCAAAGCCTCCTTGCTTGTTATTGAAGATTATCAAGACAACATTGACTTGATAAAACGCATTTTGGGAAAACAGTTTGATATCGAAACTGCAAATAATGGTGAGAGTGGCCTCGCTGCATGGCAACAACGACATCATGATCTTGTTTTGTTAGATGTAATGCTCCCTAAAATGTCCGGCGAACAAGTTCTGGATAAAATCCTAACTATAGATCCTGATCAAGCTGTCGTTATTATGACTGCACATGGCACTGCAGAGTGTGCTGGCTCCCTTATTCTTAGAGGCGCTGTTGACTTTATTTCTAAACCTTTCCGCGCAGAACAACTAAGGCATATTTGCAGTATCGCTTTGCGTCGCGAAGATTTCATGGTCAGCAATGAACAATACGCACAACGTACTGAAAAATTACAAGCAAGTGAAGCACGATTCCGTCGTCTCGTCGAGAATCTAAAAGAAGACCATTTTTTCTATACGCGCGACTCACAGGGAAACTATACCTACATAAGCCCATCCATAACGAACGTGCTCGGCTATAGTACGAGTGATTTCATTGAACATAATAGTACTTACATAACAAATAACCCCGTCAACATAAAAGCAGAGAATCATGAAATGTTAACTCTGCAAGGAAGACAACAACCGCCATACGAAAAAGAATTACAGGATAGCAATGGTAACGCACATCATTTTGAAGTAAATGAAACACCCATATTGCAAACTGGTCAGGTTATTGCTGTTGACGGTATTGTCCATGACATTACAGAAAGAATTGCTACTCAAAAGCAATTGAGACAGCTAGCAGAGTCCACATTTGAAGCCATCGTCATTCATGACAAGAACATCATCATGGAAGCCAACCACATATTTAGTGAGTTAACGGGCGTGACCTATGATGACATCATTGGGGAAAATATTTGTGACTTCTTTATTGAAAACAAAAATAATTTGACACCATTATACCAGACCAGTGACTCTGATTTACCCTATGAGTTAAATATTAAAAATAGTAACAATACAATTCTTCCCGTCGAAATACGTACACGTCAAATTGCCTATAATGGTTCGCCTTCCACCGTTACTGTAATACGCGATCTAACAATGCAAAAGCAGGCTGAAAAAAATAATGAAAAAATTCATGCTCAGCTGCGGCAGTCTCAAAAAATGGACGCTATCGGGCAACTCACTGGTGGCATCGCTCATGACTTTAATAATATTCTCGCCAGCATTATGGGCTATAGCGAGCTGGCCATTGATAAAAATTCAACTAACGAGGACAAAAAACTTTCAACTTATCTCGATGAAGTTTATTCTGCAGCAGGCCGTGCACGTGACATGATTCAACAAATGCTGGTATTTAGTCGCGGTAACTCTATCACACCAACACCCCTTCAACTTGATCCACTTATTAATGAAGCTATAACTATGCTGCGTTCGACCATACCCAGCAGCATTGATATCGTATTTAAATCTGAAAATGATTTACCTCCTGTATTAATCGATGCAGTGCAATTACATCAAGTTATTATGAACATGTGTATCAATGCACGCGATGCTATACCCGATAGTATTGGTAAAATAAGCATTGAACTTATTCATTCTGCGCACACTGAAGGTCAGTGTGACTCCTGTCATCATGATTTTTCAGGCGACTTTATTACTTTGAGTATAAGTGACTCCGGGACAGGTATTGATCCTCTGCTCATCAGCAAAATTTTTGATCCCTTTTTTAGCACCAAGGATATTGGCAAGGGAACTGGAATGGGTCTATCCATGGTACATGGCATCATGCATGAGCACGGCGGTCATATCATATTGAATAGCAGCCCAGAAAACGGAACGGTATTTACACTGGCTTTACCGGTACATCATGGTGAACTTGCTGAGCCTGCCAATGAGATAAAGCTCGCTAAGCTGGACCGGGGAAGTGGCCATATTCTTGTTGTTGACGACGACATTAGCCTATCGCACTTTCTGGAGGAGTTACTACAGAATTACGGATATCAGGTCACCGTTGTTAATGATCCTCGTAAAGCACTTGAATTATTTGAAGGCAAATCAATAGATATAGATCTTGTCATAACCGATCAAACCATGCCTTATATTCCCGGCGATGTATTGGCGACCACCATACTTGAAAAAAACCCGAATACACCGATCATACTGTGCACTGGCTATAGTGAGCGCATAAATGAGGAAAAAGCCAGACGAATAAATATCAGTGGCTTTCTCACCAAACCCATCGACACAACAAAACTTCTGGGCATTATAGATAACTTGCTCAGTCAGACAAAACAAAATGCACTTACAGCATAATTTTTCTTTCTCACTGCATTAACAAATAAAAGGCTAAAATCTCATGCTTGGTACTGCAAAAACTATTGAAACACCTGATATCAATAACAATATTCTAATGGACATTATCAGTGGAACTATTGGTTACCCTGCCGTATTTGTTGCTCACGAAATAGGACTGTTTAATTTATTAAAAGATAAACCACACTCTCTCACCGATATATGCACACTTTTATCTACTCAGGAACGCCCGGCCCAGGCACTTCTTGCTGTCAACACCTCGCTAGGTTTGCTTAATAAAGATGTCGATGATAACTACTCTCTTACCCCTGTATCTCAACAGTACTTGTTAACAGAAAGTCCAACCTATTTCGGTGCTTTTTTTGATCTGGCAATAATGAATGAATCATCTCTATCCATATCCAGTCTCAAAAAAGCCTTATTCTCAAATACATCTCAGGCATATGAAGGTGAAGATATTTTTGAAAACCATGCACTCGAACACGAACGAGCACAATCGTTTACTCGCGCCATGCATAGCGCGAGTATGGCACCTGCAATGGCATGGCCATCAAAACTCGACCTGTCTAAGAGCAAATGTCTACTTGATATCGGTGGTGGCTCTGGCGCACATACCATCGGAGCAGTTAAGACCTGGCCTGATTTGCGTGGTGTTGTCTATGACATCGAACCCGTTTGTGAAGTTGCAGCAGAACAAATTCAGGCTTACAGCTTATCAGAACATATAACAACACGTAGTGGTGATATGTGGACTGACCCATTCCCGAATGCAGACATTCATTTCTACTCACAAATCTACCATGATTGGCCTCATGAGAAATGTACATTTCTTACAGAAAAAAGCTACCAGCACCTCCCAAAGGGAGGTCGAATCATACTGCATGAGATTTTATATAACGATGATATGACCGGCCCCTTCACCGCAGCAGCATCAAGTATTGGTATGCTACTTTGGACACAGGGTCGCCAATACTCAGGTAAAGAACTGCATACTATGTTGAGTAAAGCCGGTTTTGAAAACATTAAAACCATACCAACATATGGCTACTGGAGTATCGTTATTGGAGAAAAACCATAACCTTATGTCGCATCTACACTACCTGACTCAAGAATAAAAATAAGCGAAGACTGGTATTAATAGGTTTCATAAACTCATCCTTACCCACCAATCCAGTTATCGCGCTATCAACTTCCTTGGTGACTTACCCATGTACTCAATATCATCACAACGCCAGGGGAAAAATGTCTCAGCTGGCTTATCAAACGTATCTATGTAACATGCCGTGACACCACTATTGACCAGTACTGAAAAAATTCTATAGACCTCATCCGAACTATAATTCTGATCTGATAAAAAGGCAGACATATAACCATTTATGTTCATGCTTTCATCAAATTTCTCCATCAAAATTCTTTCAATATCATATGCAAGCGATAAATGTTCACCCGTTTTAAATTGTAATTTTTCAGAAAAACTTTCCATGGCAACTACCCGCTCATCACCTTTTGCAATCGGTCTGGCATAACCCATAATATATGGTTTACCACCATGCTTTTCGCACTCCTGATGCACGATATTTTTAGCTGATATGCCGCTCCTAAATTTCGACATGGCGTGCTGGATAAAACCAACGCCTTCCTTTAATGGTTTAATACCATAAGAGCGGGAATCAGAAGCGAGTATACCCGCCACTGTCGCTGCGACAGGCGACGTCTGGACACTGCCCGCAAGTGCTCCGATATGATTACACCAAATTCTGGGATCTGGCCAACTCAGACAAATATGTATTGCTTCTATCCAGTCAGCTACATCTTTACTTGGTAACCTTCCCGTTGCATTGAGTACCAATGCTTGCATATATGTCACTTGCCCAACCAACTCATCCATCATGTTATAACCATGGCAATAAACACCTTTGCCGATAATCCAGCCACCATTACGGCTACGGACTACACCACGTTGCCTGTCCCAAATTTCAGTGCCTGATTCAGTTTTTTTCAATGACATAGTGTTCATCATCCACAAAGGGCATTGCCGTAATTGGCTTATTAGCCAGTTCCACACCATGCGCAAGTAAACCAGGAGCAGATATGATTTGATAAAGACCAGCACCTGCACGAGGTGCAAACCCTAACTCGGCCAACACAGCGGCTACCACTCCTGCATTCAACCAACCCATTTCATATGGTGCTAATCCCTGAGAAAAATGATTACCCCATTGCATAATCTGACTACTATTAATCAGCGACAATAAATATTCAGCCCTTTGTGTAGCAAGTGGGTCGATGCCACCAAATCGGCTGCCAAATCCCGGGGCGATATGTCGGTCACCCTCTTCGTTTGAATCGTCTGTCTGCTGCATCAGTTCTTCAATCAATGCTGCGGGATCTTTTCTGCGCTGCTTCTGCAGAAATCGCATTGCAGCTTCAACCTCTCCTGCACCCGCAAAAGCACCTCCTAATACAATCTGACTGATAGGGAGAATATGTGCAGGATCTGTTTTTCCGACACCCGCAGTCATAGCAGCCCGAGTTGCCGGGTGCCGCGGCCCAGGGTTGATATAAGCGACCATTAGTGCATCCAACAGTCTTCGGTCTTGTTCTGTGGGCAGTTCTCCCCGGAACAACAAATAGAGTACCTCAACATAGCTGCACTGTTGTGTAAGCTCTAGCAAATCATAACCATGACAATACGACTTTTCCTCCAGATAAGGGTTAATTGCTGAGGCCTCTTCATACCATATACGTGTCGCTACTTTATCGGTGAATTGTTCTTTTCGGCTTGTTACCTTTGCATGAGCTTTAGCTGTCATGATTTCCCCAGATCATATTTGAATTCCAGAAAGGCACCGCGCCCCTCCAAAGGATAATCATCGGCAATTAAACCATTGCCAGGTTCCCTGGCATCTTCATCGAAGACATTCTTTATATGTGCTGCAAGTTGCCAGGGAGCATTATTCTTTCTGTAGCGTAAGACCAAATTAACGAGAGTATAGTCACTGATTTTAGGCCGAGTGTCGGTCATTGCGCGCTGGCGACCCGCAATCCATTTTGCATGTCCGCCTAAATCCCAATTTGCATGCATTCGCCACATTGCTGCAAGGTATAATTGTCTGGCTGGCGCATCGACAATACCTGCTCCAGTGGCCTTATTTTCTGAATGTTGCCAGGTAAAATTAGTGTTTATCTGTATTGCTTTTGAAATTTCCCAACGTGTCTCAAACTCCAGACCATGGCCTTTTTGCTCTTGGGAGTTTTGTGCGGTACTGCTTGACCCACCCGGGTCCTGTATAAAGTCAATCAAGTTCTTGATGTCATAACTATACAAGCCAAATTGGAATTGCATTGTGCGCATAGGGCGGTAATCAAACAAGACTTCAAGTGTTTTTATGACTTCCGGTTGTAAATTAGGGTTACCCAGAATAACGGGATTGTTGACCGCGTATTGTTCGTTAAAGGCCGGGGCACGAAAGGCCTCACCGTACAGAAACTTGGTTGTCAAAAACTGTGTAGTGGTCCAGACCAATGCCAGCCGTGGATTTATCGTATCGCCGAAATCAGAATAGTCATCGTACCGTACACCTGCTGTTAACTCCCAGTCATTTGTAAAAGCCCATTCATCTTGTGCAAAGATGTACTTTATTCTACGTTTTTGATCCTGGATAAAAATATATGGCGTGCCTGTTACATCTGTCAAATCACCATTCACCGGTGATATGGAACCATCAATCACCCCCGGGCCAAAATTCTGTGTACTGCTTGCAGTTAGTTCCTGATTTTTGTAACCAGCTCCAAAGCGCAGGTTATGTTTAGCAATGCCACTATATAGCAGTGTTAATTCTAACCCGAGCTCATCATATGTCGCCTCTGGGTTACCAATAAGACCATTTGGAAAACTTACTAATCCTGCCGGACTGGTAAAATTAACATTCCCGTCACTACCGATTGGAAGCAACGCACCACGTGGAAAAATAGAAAATCTTGCTGCTTCATCCATATAGTGGTAACTAAATTTTGCATCCAGCACCAGATCATCTACCAAGTTCGTATTGTTATAACCGACATCAAACAGATGTTCATCCACATCCTGCCCGCCAGTATGATCCAGTGCCTGAGCAGCGCCAGGGCCAACACCGGCATCATCCTGTATCCAGCTCCATAAGCCGATATTCCAGTTACCCTGTCCCGCTTTCAGGTTCGTCGTAATCGTATCGTAACGTGTATCCAATGCACCCGGAGCTAATGAGGCATTGGTACCAAAACTGTTATCCAGAGTGGTTTGCAAATCGCTACTAACAGTACGATCCTGATCGCCATCGCTCTTGCTATATTCCAGACTGAATGACGTCTCCCAGTTGCCAATCAAACCACCATACTGTAGCCACGCATCCTGACTATCGAAGGACCCAGTACGTACTCCTGTATTAACACCATCAATGTCATGCGAGTTTTTTGTGATGACATTGATCACCCCGGAAAAAGCATCTGCACCGTACAATGCTGAACCCGGCCCTCTAATCACTTCGATTCGAGAGATATTTTCTACCGGCATTCTAAATGTAGGTGCCCGCCCACCGGTAAATAAGGATGAGATACGTGCGCCATTAACTAACAACAATACATGCGGGTTCTCTTTTGTATGAATACCACGCATCGAATATATAGCATTGAGACGATTGGAAGAACGCCCCACATGCAAACCAGGAACAGCCGCCAATGCCTCGTCTAACGTGGTCGCACCCATTGAACGTATCGCATCAGCAGTGATCACTGTCGCAACCGAAGGTACCAGACGAATAGGTTTACTCGAACCTGTCGCAATCTCTACAACCTCTGCATTGCCATAAAAATGTAATAGATCTTCCTCAAAGGCAACGTTTTGTTGAGCATAACTATTCATGGCAATACTGCCACTGAACAATATCAGAAGACGTATATTTTTCCTGCTTCGATTAAAGCTCATAACATTCTCATCTAAATTTCATATTCCAATCTATCTTTGTATCATTTACTTAACGCATGGACTTCCGACCTTCGTCCAGAACTTTCATTCGAGAGCCCATAGGAGGAACTTCTTCTGAATCAATGTAAACATCAATGAGCATCGGACATTCCGCCTGATGCAACGCCTCAAAATCCAGATCATAAAATTCTTGAATATTTTTCACCGTATGCGCCTGTGCCCCCATAGCTCGTGCCACACTGGCAAAATCTATCTTTGGCAGTTCAAAACCAATTGGCTCTCCACCTCCCAGGCGTTGTCCGTGTTTCACCATACCTAAGGCCTGATCATTTAAGACGATAAAAATCACATTTATTTTTAACTGCACGGCAACCGTCAACTCCTGGCCGCTCATAAGATAACTACCATCACCGGTAATACAAACCACCGGGGTATCTCTACAGGCAATGGCTGTTCCTATAGCGGCCCCAATCCCCCAGGTCATCGCTCCAAATCCCATTGCAATACGAAAATTTCCTACCGTATTTTTGTGTAAGTAATGTATTGCCCACGCCCAACTATTTCCCGCATCACAAATAAATCGCGTTTGGCGCGGTAGTTTCTTCGCTAATGCATGCATCAATGCCTGAGGCTTTATGGGCGTATCTGTTGAGTAACACTTTTCAATATCATTAACTTTAATATGAGCGGGGATAACACTACTGGTAAAGTCACTATTAACCATACGCTCTGGCCCGGATCTCTTGTGACAAAACTCGATCTCATGATCCTTTATTTTTCGAGGGTTAAACTGCTCAACCAGACGCACAAAGACGCTATTTAACTGACCATACACATGAAGTTGCGCCATAGCCGATCGCGTAAAATTTTCCTGTGTACTATCAATGTGCACTAGTCGGTGGTTCATTAATGCATCGCTATCCCATCCTGCTGTTTCCAGCTCACTCAAACTACAGCCAATGATAATGACCAAATCTACATGCTGAGAAATCAATAATTCTCTAGCGCTATCATGTCCTGCAAAACCAAAAATACCTCTATATTGCGGGTGATAAGGATTCACCCATGCTTTTCCACCTGGAGTGGTTAACATGGATGCCCCACTTAGCTCCGCAAACTCGGAGATAATATGTGCAGCATCGCCGCATTCACTACCAAGCAATAAAACAATATGCTGCGCACTATTGACAGCCTCGCATAGCGCCGAAAAATTTTGCGCCTCCACAACTACTGGCTGACGTATTAATGGGCCTAACTCAAAGGCAGGTGCCCTGGCCCCAACAGCAAAATTAAGCACATCCATGGGAATGCTTAAATGGCTAGGACCACAAGGCTGCTGAAATGCTTTAATAATCGCGGTAACCAGTTTCTGCTCAAGTTGGTCTGGGTGCGATACCAACGTATTGTAGTTCGTACAATGTGCAAACATGCCTACGATATCCACAGACCCATCTGTCGATTCCTGTAAAGCACGTTTCCCAAAACTGGGTAACGCTGTTTGTGGTGTAATCACCAGCATCGGAATGCGATCACAATATGCTGAAGCAACACCGGTAATCAGATTAGTCGCACCTGGCCCAGTGGTGGCACAACAAACGCCAAGTTTACCAGTCTCTCTGGTATAACCGTCAGCCATGCCAGCCGCACCGGATTCATGTCGTGCCACAATAGCCGATATGTTTGTTTTTTTACGACAGGTTTTTCTGCCTAAACGATGGTAAGCAGGTTGAGGCTTCGATGCGTCAGTGTGTTTTAACCGCTCACGCCTTGCCAGTGCATTATATAAGGGTTCAATTGCTCCACCAGGCACACCAAACACAAATTCAACACCCAGGTATTCAAGGTAGTCAATAATCAGGTCCGCATAGGTGCGCTCTGACGCTTGACTGTCTGGAAATTCTTCATATTCAATATCTATCGCTGGAACAATCGGGGCTGGCATTAACAGACTCCACTTGCGGCAGAAAATAAAACAATCAATTCAGAACAACGTCCCTGCTATATCTAAGAGATTACATTCACATAAAATGTTACCGGGTCCCAAGTGTCGATTGTATATTGCAGAAATTAAATTTTCAGCTTAACAATGTTAAACATTGTGTCGTGCTCAAAACAAAACACTGTAAAAAACATGAGCAAATCATGTGTTTTTAACAGAGAAATTTTTATAAATTTAATTAATTAATTTGTGGTTATTTATGCTGATAAAAAATACGTTATTTTATAAAGACGCAAAAATTACACTTAAGCAATCGGAAACATCGCGCATGTCTCCACGAGTTCCACATAAAGCTCTTCCAACTATTTAGTAAAACCATGGATTAGCACAACAGAGGGATATTTCGGCGCTAACAGAATAGAAAGCTGTCTTTAAAAAATACCTGGGCAAGACATATTCTTAAATGTCATCGGAGCTCATCGCATAAATTCAATCGACAACGCAAAAAACACACACTACTTATATGTCTTAGAAACAAAAAATATTTTTTTGCTGAGCCCACCATCTAAACACCGCTTGCCGTTTATTCTGAGCGATCAATGCGCTTGTTATTTTCATCCGTCTGAGAAAACTCGCCTTCGATGGTATGCGACTGTTGCTGATGCGTGCTGGTCTGACGAAACTGGCTACTCATTCGCCACCAACTCTGTTGCAAAATTAACTTTGCGATCCCTCGTCGTAATGGCGGCACGAGTAACAGAAAACCGATCGCATCGGTAAAAAGGCCAGGGGTGAGTAACAATACACCAGCGACCAATAGAAATAAGCCTTCTATTAAAGGTATAGCGGGCAACTGGCCCTGCGCCATGGACTGCTGTGCCTGCGCCAATGTCGTCAAACCCTGCCAGCGTAGCAACCAGACGCCAAGAACTGCGGTAAAAATGACCAAAGCAACTGTTGGCAGAGCACCTATCTCCTCTCCAATCTGAATCAGCAAGTATATCTCCAGCAAGGGGATGGCAATAAAGAGCAATAGTAGAATTCGAAACACGTCGTACCTCATTGATTTTGCGCGACTGTGCATCACCACAGTCACAAAGTTGCATTATACCTTTTGCCCGACTCCCGTCCTGCTGTTATCGTAGTAAAATGACTACCGATGCCCTGCTTGTCTATTGCACCTGCCCGGATAACGAGGTTGCCAGTCAGCTGGCCGAAATACTGGTTAGCAAACAACTGGCCGCCTGCGTCAATATCGTGGCGGGGGTACAATCGGTGTACGCCTGGCAAGGCAAGGTCGAGTTTGATGATGAGGCACTACTGCTTATTAAGACCACAACATCGAAATATGAAACCTTGCAAAAGCTCATTCAGGATGAGCACCCTTACGAACTTCCAGAAATTGTTGCGGTCTCAATCACCACGGGGCTACCGGGGTATCTGGAATGGATAAACAAATCAGTGGGATAACAAGCATGTTTAGAAAAATAAAAATGTATACCTTTATCAACCTCGCACTTTTTGCTTTGCTGCCGTGGGCGGCACAAGCCAACGAAGAACCCCTGATGCCTGATGAGGCTTTTAAGATCAGTGCCAAGGCTGATGGTCCTGACGCTGTGCTAGTGGAATGGGATAACGCCAAAGGTTATTACCTTTATCGCGATAAATTTAAGTTTGTCAGCAACAGTGCTGGCATCACGACAGGAACCGTAAATTTACCCAAAGGCAAACTCAAACATGGGATTCGCCCTGATGGTACTGAAGGTGACGTAGAAGTTTTTATGGATAAACTATCCGTACGCGTCCCAATATCGCGCACGGCCTCGGCACCAAACACTTTAGAACTCACTGCACACTCACAAGGCTGTGCCGAAATTGGCATATGCTATCCACCACATCGACAGAAACTCAGCATTAAGTTACCAAAAGCAGTCGCAAGTAACGGGACTGAAATTAAGTCACAGTTTCCAGCAAGTCTCGCATCTGGGCCTGGTGGTCAGGACAATGACCAATCTACTGATCAGCCCGCTGCTTACATTAAGCCGTTAGCCTCACTAAGCCAGTCACTGGGACTTGGTGGTCAGGATGAAATTCTTCCACCGGATCAAGCCTTTGCCTTCTCGCATGAAATTGTCGATGGCAATACCATTATCCTACGCTGGCAAATTGCGAAGGATCATTATTTATATCAGGACAAGTTTAATTTCAAGCTCAACAATGTCAGTGGTGTACGCCTCGGTGAAGTAAAATTCTCTGAAGCGGAAAGCAAGTTTGATCCTGTCTTTAATAAAACAATGCATGTTTACCATAACCACGCCGAGGTGACGTTAAACCTTATACGCAGCACCGCCGGTGAAATAAAATTACCCTTACAGGCGATTTACCAGGGCTGTGCAGAAAAACAGGGCATTTGTTATCCACCACAAACCAAAAAGCTGGATCTGTTACTACCAGCGGTAGGTGCAAGTGGCGTAGCAAGCACATCAGTCGCAGCAACAAATTCTTCCGATGGTTTTGTCTCCGAACAGGATCAGTCCGCACGAGTGCTGGCCTCTGGTGCCACTCTGGAAATCATTCTTTACTTTTTCCTTGGCGGGCTGGCATTGGCCTTCACTGCCTGTATGTATCCCATGATCCCGATTTTATCTTCCATTATTATCGGCCAGGGTGAAAAGGTCACGACTGCCAGCGCCTTTAATATGTCTATGGTCTATGTACAATCTATGGCCATTACCTTTGGTCTACTGGGTGCCGTCGTCGCTGCCTTCGCAGGCGGTATAAACCTGCAAGCCTACTTCCAAAGTCCGTGGATACTCATTCCGTTCTCAATCTTGTTTGTGTTGCTATCATTTTCAATGTTTGGTTTTTATACCATTCAGATGCCCGCCTCTTTACAAGGCAAACTGAGTGAGCTCAGTAATAAACAAAGCGGTGGTTCTTATATCGGTATTGCCATTATGGGCGCTTTATCTGCATTGATTATTGGTCCCTGCGCTGGTCCAGTTGTTATTGGCGCATTAGCCGTTGCCGCTAAAGATGGTGACATTTTAATGGGATTTATTTCCATGTTTGTGCTTGGTAATGGCCTGGGTCTACCACTACTAATTGTCGGGACCAGCGGTGGCAAGTTCATGCCCAAAGCCGGAACCTGGATGGATACCGTCAAGGCCGTTGCCGGCGTTGTCCTTCTCTCGATTGCATTGCTCTTCCTGGAACGCATTAGCTTTATTCCACCAATGGTAATTATGTTGCTGTGGGCAACGCTGTTTATTGTCTCGGGTATCTACATGGGTGCCATGGATCAGTTACAGAAAGAAGCCTCTGGCTGGATGCGCCTCTGGAAAGGCCTGGGGATTGTCTTCATCTTTTACGGCGCCATCGTCATGCTGGGGGGTTTAACTGGAGCACGCAACTTTAATGATCCCATGCACGGTTCCAGTCTCAGTGGAATGGGTAGCGCTGTTGCCACTCAGGAAAAACTCAACTTCAAGATCATAAAAGCCGACAGTGATTTAAAACGCGAACTTGCGGCGGCAAGTGCCGCGGGTAAGCATGTCATGCTCGACTTTTATGCAGACTGGTGCACCTATTGCAAACAATTCGAAGACTATGTCTTCAGTGATAAAAGCGTACAGAACCGCTTAAAGGATTTTATTTTATTAAAGGCCGACGTCACGGCAAATGATGAACAGGATCAGGCTTTAAACAAACACGCTGGCGTGCAGGCACCACCGGCCATTTTATTTTTTGATAAAAGTGGCAAGGAACTTAGAAAGTATCGTGTAGTTGGTGCCATGGATGCAAAAACATTTCTCGCCAGAGTTAATCAGGCAATTGATAGTACAAAATAATTTTCAACATCAGGTTATATTTACATGAAAAAATCTTCTCTTATTTTTATTCTCGTCGCCATACTTGGCCTCGGCTCAGGTTTTATGGCTCAACGTTGGATGGGAGACTCAACAACGACAACGCCACAAGCGGAGACGCATCAGACAAAAGATGTCAGCACGCCAACACATCGCGCCGAATTTTCTCTCAAAGATATTGATGACAAAATGCGTAATGTTAAAGAATGGGATGGCCAGGTTTTGATGATCAACTTCTGGGCGACATGGTGTCCGCCTTGCCGCAAAGAGATCCCTGCTTTTATAGAACTACAAGATGCTTATAAGGATAAAGGTCTAACCATTATCGGTGTCTCTATTGATACCAAAGATAACGTAGTCGATTTTGTTGACCCCATGGGCGTCAATTATCCTGTCCTTATCGCCAATGAAGAAGGTATCGCGCTCGCCAAGGCCTACGGTAACCGTTATGGCGTATTGCCATATACGGTTTTTGTCGACCGTAGCGGGAAAATTGTCGAAACGCATCGCAATGAGCTGACCTTCGAGCAGGCAGAGGCCATTATCAAGCCGTTGCTGTAGTTTTCCATTATGTGACCCGCTAGATGGGTAAAATCCGCTAAAATCGCTATTATCTTCGCCGAAATTCGGGGAACCGTCATCTTCTGGACATTCCCAGCGCTCTCATGCACAATTGGGCCGTAATTTTCCTCAGGAAAAGACAAAAAAGTCGCTATCTTCGGATAATTGGCCGTGTTTTTGCTTATAAATACCTATAAAGCGAGTTTTTAGTACAACAATATGGCACACATTCTGGTAATACATGGTCCAAATCTGAACCTGCTGGGGACGCGGGAGCCAGATCACTATGGATCGACAACACTGGATGACATCAATCTAGGTCTGGCAAAACTGGCTGGCGATGATGGGCATCAAGTCAGTACCTTCCAAAGCAATGCTGAACATGAGTTGGTCACTCGTATACAAGAGGCGCAGGCGGAAAAGGTTGATTTTATTATCATCAATCCCGCCGCCTATACCCATACCTCGGTTGCTATACGTGATGCCATCGCCGCCGTTGCGATTCCGTTTATCGAAATTCATTTATCCAATGTGCATGCGCGAGAAGAGTTTCGCCAGCATTCCTATTTTTCTGACCTCGCCATTGGCGTAATTAGTGGTCTGGGTGCCCAGGGTTATGAACTGGCACTGCAAGCTGCTTTAAAACAATTAAACACACCATCAACCTAATACACTGTGAGAGTCAAACGATGGATATTCGTAAAGTTAAGAAATTAATCGAGCTTCTGGAAGAATCCGGCGTTGCCGAGATCGAAATTCATGAGGGTGAAGAATCTGTACGCATTAGCCGCCACGGTCAATCCGTTGTTGCTGCCCCAATGATGCAAGCACCTGCGGCTACACCAGCACCAGCACCGATAGCTGCTCCACCTGCTGAACCCGCAGCAGCCGAGCAACCTGCTGGCCATGCTGTGAAGTCACCTATGGTCGGTACGTTCTATCGCTCATCTTCACCAGGCGCCAAGGCATTCACTGAAGTCGGTCAACAGGTCAATGTCGGCGATACGCTTTGCATTATTGAAGCCATGAAATTGCTCAATCAAATTGAAGCCGACAAATCCGGTACGGTTAAGGCAATCATGGTGGCAAATGGCCAGCCGGTGGAATACAACCAGCCGCTGTTTATTATTGAGTAAATACCTTGGCTGCATTTGCGGCTGAGCTTCGCTAGAGAAATAATTTCATGATGGATAAAGTCTTAATTGCTAATCGTGGGGAAATCGCCCTGCGTATTTTACGCGCTTGTCGCGAGCTGGGAATCAAAACAGTTGCCGCTCATTCTGAAGCCGACCGTGATTTAAAACATGTTCGCCTGGCCGATGAGTCAGTCTGTATCGGACCCGCCGCTTCTGTGGACAGCTACCTGAATATCCCGGTACTCATCAGCGCGGCTGAAGTCACCGATGCTGTCGGCATTCATCCGGGTTATGGCTTTCTTTCAGAAAATGCGGAGTTTGCTCGCCGCGTTGAAGAAAGCGGTTTTACCTTTATTGGCCCCAGGGCCGAGACCATTGAAACCATGGGTGACAAGGTCGCGGCCATCCGCGCCATGAAAAAAGCCGGTGTGCCCTGTGTTCCAGGTTCTGATGGACCACTGGGAACCAATGATGAAACCAATATGCGTCTGGCCCGTGAAATTGGCTATCCCATTATTATCAAAGCTGCCGGTGGTGGTGGTGGTCGTGGCATGCGTGTTGTGCATGCAGAGGGACACTTGATTAACGCGATTTCACTGACCAAGGCCGAGGCCGGTGCGGCGTTTAATAACGACGTCGTCTACATGGAAAAATTCCTTGGCAATCCACGTCACATTGAGATTCAGGTTCTCGCAGATGAACACGGCCATGCCATTCATTTAGGTGAGCGTGACTGTTCCATGCAGCGTCGTCACCAGAAAGTCATTGAAGAAGCCCCTGCCCCTGGTATCACAGATGAAGTTCGTAACAGAATCGGTGAGCGTTGTGCCCAGGCCTGTATTGACATTGGTTACCGCGGTGCCGGTACCTTTGAGTTTCTTTATGAAGGCGGTGAATTCTATTTTATCGAAATGAACACCCGCGTTCAGGTCGAACACCCGGTCACCGAAATGATAACGGGCGTAGACATTGTTAAAGAACAATTACTCATCGCCTCGGGTGAACCTCTGTCCTATAAGCAAAGCGATATCGTCATACGTGGTCATGCTGTTGAATGCCGTCTTAATGCCGAAGACCCGGATAACTTCATGCCTTCTCCTGGTACCATAACCTCCTATCACGCGCCTGGCGGTCCTGGCATTCGCGTCGATACCCATATCTATAACGGCTATCTCGTTCCACCGTATTACGATTCCATGATCGGCAAAGTTATTGCCTATGGTGACAATCGCGATATCGCTATGGCGCGTATGCGTGGTGCGCTGGGTGAGGTGGTTATTGAAGGCATCAAGTGTAACGTTCCACTGCATCAGGAACTCTTACGCGACGCGGGCTTTCAGGCCGGTGGCACCAATATCCATTATCTCGAAAAGAAACTCGAAGATAAAAAACACTAAGGATACGGCCCGTGGCCTGGTTGCAACTCAAACTGCTCAGCCAGGCCGATCAGGCCGAACACCTCTCTGAGTTACTCACTGACGTCGGTGCGGTCTCTGTCACCTTTCTTGATGCCGCTGACCAACCCCTGTTTGAACCTCTTCCCGGCGAAACACCGCTATGGGATAATACTTTGGTGATTGGTCTTTTCACTGCCGATGTCGGTACTGAAGATCTGATTGGTCAACTACAGCAACTCTGGGGGACGACCCCGTTGCCGTCTTATCGATGGGAAGGTCTGGAAGACCAGGACTGGGAACGCGTCTGGCTGGAGCACTTCAAACCCATGCCGTTTGGCAAAGGTTTGTGGATCGTTCCTAGCGGTTATACCCCGCCCGATCCTGACGCCGTTAATATTCATCTGGATCCCGGCCTTGCCTTCGGTACCGGAACCCATCCAACAACCGCCATGTGCCTACGCTGGCTGGATCGCCATCCGCCACAAAATAAACAGGTCATCGACTATGGTTGTGGTTCGGGGATTCTCGCTGTCGCGGCGGCAAAACTCGGTGCCGAAAATGTCCTCGCGACGGATATCGACCCTCAGGCATTATTAGCCACTAACGACAATGCCAAACAGAATACTGTCACGGACAAAATTCAGACTTTTTTATCACCAGCAATGCCAGATGTTAGCGTCGACCTATTGCTCGCCAATATTCTCGCCGGCCCGCTACAACAACTCGCGATCCACTTTGCCCGATACACAAAAACAGGCGGTGAGCTTGTACTCGCCGGACTGCTGGAAGAACAGGCCAGTGATCTTATGCAACATTACTCACAGTGGTTTGCCATAGACATTGATCAACAAGTAGAGCAGTGGATCTGTCTACATGGCACACGCCTGGATACGCCGGCATGCGAAACTATTCAAGCCTGATATACTGAACGCAAAATACCGATATGATGTAGTGATTGATGCTAACTGTTTGCCCCCAATGCCAAACCACCTTCCGTGTCTCACAGGCACAACTGGATGCCGCCCAGGGCAAGGTACGCTGTGGTAAGTGCCAAAAGGTTTTTAATGCCGCCGAACATGTTAGCCAATCTGCAAAGATAGAAGAAACATCCAAAACTTCTGTCAAAAAATCACCTACTCCGGCTGCTACCCCACCACCACAAATCGACTGGTTACAGAATAATAATAAAGACAATGTTGATCATATTGAGCTGGGGCATTCCCTTGATGAAAATGACAATCAAGCTGATATCGAAGTCACCGAAAGCGCACCGGAATTTAACAAAGATCAGCTAGAGGCAAGGTCTTTTGAATCTGGCGCCAATGACCATGAGTATATTAGTATCGAAGTCCCTGAAGCCTTCGAATCCAAACCGGTAGCGAATATTATCGAAGGCATAGCAACATCGCCAGACAAAGAAGAAGATTCTGTTAACAATGTTTTCGTCGAAGCCGTTTCGATAAAAACAATTGATGACGCGACGGATCAGCATCACCTTGCGAAAGGAGCGCCGGGCATTCCTGATAATCAAAAGACCTCTTTACTCGACTACGAAGAAAATCAAACGCTGCCCGGCATTGGTCCCGCTTATGAGGACGACACACAACTCAACTTCCGTGATGAACAGGGGCTGGATGACATACAGGACGAGATAAAACGTCAATTGCAATCACCGGCTCAAAACAATACCGATGTTGAGGAAGATGCCTTCGACAGTGTCCTCGGCTATATCGAAGATGTTCAGCAAGATGTTAAAGCACCAGCAGAAAAAACCACCGCCTTTGAAAGTATTGAACTAAATTCTGTCCCAGAGCCCGACAACAGTAACACGGTAAACTGGAATCACGATGTCCACCACGACCCAGAGGTTCCAGTTGCTCTGCGCAGTTCCATGCAGGCCCTGCAAAAGAAAAAGCGCCTGCCATTACTCACCGCTTTTATGTCCGTTGTCCTGTTCGTCCTGATTGCCGACCTTGGTCTGCAGACCATTATCTTTCGGAGTTACGACATTGTGACAAAATGGCCACAGACACGTTCAATACTCACCGGCGTTTGTGAGTATCTTCCCTGTGTTTACAGCGGCCGTCGTGAACCACGCAAGATTCAACTGGTTAATCGTGATGTGCGGGTCCATCCCAGCGCCAAGCATGCCCTGCTTATTAGCGCCACTGTGGTAAATCAAAGCGGTCATGCACAACCTTATCCACGTCTGGCCATAAAGCTTTCCGATCTGTCAGGTGATGTGATTGCTGAACGTGAATTTGCACCTCAGGAATACCTGAAAGACAGTGAATCCAGGCTAAAGCTCCTGCGCCCAGATGTGCCAACCCTGATTACCCTTGAAGTCCTCGATCCGGGGAGTGAAGCGGTCAATTTCGAATTTCGTTTCCTCTAGTCTATTTCCAGCACAAGGCGGTTTATCCCATGCAAAAGAACGGGTATGATCGCCTGTCCTGAACAGATATTGACCACTATGCAAATCGGACCCTATCAACTACCCAATCGGCTCGTACTGGCCCCCATGGCCGGTGTTACTGATCGTCCGTTTCGTCAGTTGTGTCGAAAACTGGGAGCCGGTATGGCGGTCTCCGAAATGGTCACCTCTAACTCACTATTATATGGCAGCGAGAAAACCCAACGTCGCGCCAACCACGAAGGTGAGAACGAACCCAAGTCTGTACAGATCGCCGGTGCTGACCCTGCCACGATGGCTGAGGCCGCGCGTCACAATACGGATAACGGTGCACAGATTATTGATATCAATATGGGTTGTCCCGCGAAAAAGGTCTGTAACGTCATGGCCGGCTCTGCACTACTGCAAGACGAAGCCCTGGTCGGACGCATCCTGACCTCCGTGGTGAATGCGGTTGATGTCCCCGTGACCCTGAAAATACGCACCGGATGGGATCGTGCCAATAAGAATGCCGTGCAAATTGCCCGTATCGCTGAAGATTGCGGTATTCAGGCACTGGCAATACACGGTCGTACCCGTGCCGATCAATATAAAGGTGATGCCGAGTATGAAACCATTGCCGATGTGAAAAGCCGTATTCACATTCCGATTATTGCCAATGGCGATATCAGTACTCCCGAGAAAGCCCAGCAAGTTTTAGACCAAACCGGTGTCGATGCCGTGATGATCGGTCGTGCCGCCCAGGGTCGCCCGTGGATCTTCCGAGAAATCAATCACTACCTACTCACCGGTGAGAAATTACCCGAACCTTCTATAAAAGAAATTCGCAATATTCTTATTGGTCACCTAAAAAATCTTTATGACTTTTATGGTGAAGACAGGGGTGTACGCATAGCACGCAAACATATTAGCTGGTACAGTAAGGGACAACGTCACGGCGCGGCCTTTAGACAAATTGTTACCCGTGTTGATAGCGTAGAAGAACAAATTAAAATAACCCAAGAATTTTTTGAACAACTGATGCTCAGGGAGGACCTAGCCGCATGAATGAAGCCGCATCCCCTGTTTCTATTGAAGAAACATTTGACTTGAATGCCCCACAGGCAGACAACAAACCATTACGCGACTGTGTAGAGACTGCGTTAAAGAATTATTTTCAAAATCTGGATGGCCATCCAGTACAGGACATGTACGACATGGTGCTACAGGAAATTGAAGCGCCTTTGTTCCATGCCATCATGGATCATACCAAGGGCAACCAGAGTAAAGCGGCCATCTTGCTTGGTATTAATCGCGGCACTTTACGCAAAAAACTAAAGCGTTACGGATTACACGACTAAACTTAAATAATATAATGCTGCATTCTGCACCGGCGCGACTCCTACAGGGGCGCGCCGGTCTGCGTTTAGCGACTAACGTTAGCTAACACAAAAAATATTCCCTCTCCCAATACTGGATGGGTAATCGTTTGATAGGTTGTACCCCTTCTCCCCTTCAAGGGGAGAAGGTTGGGATGAAGGTGCCCTGACCTGAAGGGTAGGGTAGCCACAATGAAACCTATAAGGGTTCTGTGGCCAGCAACTACGTTGCTGTTATTTCGATATAACCCTCACCCTAGCCCTCTCCCAGTCTTGGGAGAGGGAACTGTTTTATAAAATATGAACCAAGGAACAACGTTATGAACAAGATCACCCGCGCCCTGCTTAGTGTTTCGGATAAAACCGGTATTGTTGAATTTGCCCAAACTCTGCAACAACAGCATGGTGTTGAAATACTTTCTACCGGCGGTACGGCAAAGTTACTCGCCGAGAAAGGCATTAAGGTGATTGAAGTTTCTGACTACACCGACTTTCCGGAAATGATGGACGGTCGGGTTAAAACGCTACACCCAAAAGTGCATGGTGGTCTCTTAGGCCGTCGTGGTACCGATGATGCTGTGATGAAAGCACATAACATTCCACCGATTGACATGGTGGTTGTTAACCTGTACCCGTTTGAAGCCACCATTGCCCGTGACGATTGCACCCTGCCCATGGCGATTGAGAATATCGATATCGGTGGTCCTACCATGTTGCGCTCTGCGGCAAAGAACCATGCTGATGTTACCGTCGTTGTCGATGCTGATGATTACGAACGTGTTCTGAATGAAATGAAAAACAACAATGGTGCCGTCACCACGGCGACACGTTTTGATCTGGCCGTAAAGACCTTTGAGCATACCTCTAACTACGACGGTAACATTGCCAACTATCTTGGCAAGATTACCCAGTGTGGTGACAACACTGCCTTCCCACGTACCTTTAATAGCCAGTACATCAAGGCACAGGAAATGCGTTACGGTGAAAACCCGCATCAGGAAGCGGCCTTCTATGTGGAAGCCGGCGCCAAGGATGCCAGTGTTGCCACCGCCAAACAGTTACAGGGTAAAGAGCTGTCTTATAACAACATCGGTGATACCGATGCCGCACTGGAATGCGTGAAACAATTTAACGAAGGCCCTAGCTGTGTCATCGTCAAGCATGCCAACCCCTGTGGTGTGGCCATTGGTAAGAATTTATTAGAAGCCTACGACCTGGCCTATAGCACCGATCCTGAATCCGCCTTCGGTGGCATTATTGCCTTTAACCAGGAGCTGGATGCAGAAACAGCAACGGCGATTACTGAACGTCAGTTTGTTGAAGTCATTATCGCGCCGAAGGTTAGCGCAGAGGCCAGCGAAATCGTCAGCGCGAAAAAGAATGTGCGTTTACTAAAATGTGGTGAATGGTCCGGTGAAGCCATACAACGTTTAGATTTTAAACGCGTGAACGGTGGCCTGCTGGTACAGGACAGCGATCTGTTACTGCATAACGAATTAATCGTTGTTACCGAACGTCAACCGACCGAACAGGAAATGAATGACCTGTTATTTAGCTGGAAGGTCGCCAAGTTCGTCAAGTCCAACGCCATTGTCTATGGCCATAACAATATGACTATTGGTGTCGGTGCAGGACAAATGAGTCGCATCAACTCAGCCCGCATTGCTGGCATCAAGGCCGAACATGCCAAGCTCGAAGTCAAAGGTTCAGTCATGGCCTCCGACGCCTTCTTCCCTTTCCGTGATGGTATCGACAGCGCCGCCGAAGCAGGAATCATTGCCGTGATTCAACCGGGAGGTTCTATGCGTGATGAAGAGGTCATCGCCGCAGCCAATGAACATGGCATGGCGATGGTGTTTACCGGCATGCGGCACTTCCGTCATTAAGAAGATGTTAGAAAGGGCTACACACGTAGCCCTTTTTATTTTTCGACGACTCTACTGAGCAATCCTTCAAGTCGCGTTGTCATAGCATGACTCTGCCAATCCTGCGCGCCCTGTTCGTTAGCGACAATCTCACCTGTATGATCGACGATACTGGTATAGGGCAAACCTTTTACCTGATACTGCCGTAATGCAGCACCATACTGATCAATTAACACAGGGACTTCAATCTGTTGTTTTTCGATATAGGTTTTTACATCATCGCGTCGATCTGCTGCGACCAGTACCAAACGTAAACCTTTATCTGCATAAACTTTAGCAACCTTAATCAGTTGCGGTAGTTCATGCCGACAAGGCACACACCAGGTCGCCCAAAAGTGTACCAGTGTAACTTTATTATCAAAGTCATTTAGTGTTTGTTTTTTGCCCGTTATATCTTCGAGGACTACCGTCGGCGCAGCACTGAGCATTGCTGACCAGAAGACCAGCGCAAGCACCAAAACATAACGCACTACCAAACCCAGGAACCGGCAAGTAGCCAGCGACTGTCAACGACCTGTTGATAACCATTCACGTCCTGTCGTAATGGGATCTGATACTTGAGCTGAACATTACCGCCGGTATTCGGTATTTTGAATTGCACGTTCGGTGCAATGAAAATAGAAGTCAGTCCTGTGTTCGCCGGATTATCCAGCATCGACGTTGCGATCTTTGAATAGTTCCCATCGTAGTCCTTATCACTACTGGCATGGATCAGACTTAACTCCAAACCAAGGTTCGTATAATTGCTGGCTTGATAACGCACATTGGCAGCAACACCTAACTGATCACCAAACTCGTATCCCGTATCGCCCTCAGTCGTGAGGTGATAAAACATATTCACCTGTGCAATCACCGGATACCAGGCACGCATATAGTTCAGAGTAAACAAGCCATCCCATGAACCAGAACCCGGCTGCATCATGGCATGCACCATTGAACCCGAACTGGTGCGCACATCATTTTCACCGGTCGGAGTCTTAATACCAAAACCAAGCGTCAGGCGTTTGGTGGCACGAATCGGCGCGTCCGTATAGGCGGTATAAACACCCATGATCGAGACATCACCAAGCCCCGAGACCTCCGCCATTTTCATGTTCATCACCATGCCCATGGCGGACTTGCGGCGCATGTCCATGTTGTTACGCACATAAGGCACGATACCCATGACTTGCCAGCGCTCGTTAATAGGTTTGGCAGCAACGAAGGTTACTTTCTCCATTTTCATTGATGTTGGAACCGCATAGCTAGAACCCATGGTCCAGAATTTATCGATCACCGCATTTGGAGATATTTCATCTGTACCATGACGAATAGTTCCCATATCCATACTTTCATACTGTACCGACACACCAAAATTATCTGCTAGCATAATCCCCGAACTACTCGTGCCACCAATACAACAAGCCAGACCACACTCACCAACAGCGAACGCGCCAGGTGCAATAGCCAGCAGAGAAACCCCGAATATCGAACTCAATAACAAACGTTTAAACCACATAACAATCCCCAAATCACAACGGCTTACGACGAGCCATCTTGTAATAAAAATATGAGGTTTAAATTTACGCTAGTAGTTTAAGCAAGAAAATGTGACACATCGTCGCGCGACAGAATGTCGCATCAGCTCCATTCTTTCACTCGTCATTCCCGCGAATACCTTGACCCGAAGGGTAAGATTGCCCTGATGCCAACGACATGGGGTACTCAAAATGAAGCTGACAGAATTCTGTGAGACTACACAATAAAACTCAAAAGTTCTGTGGTGATGGGTATCCAGAAATATAAAAGAGCTGGATTCCGGGTTGGCTACTTTACACCCTGAAAGACAACACCTTAATTACCCTTTCCTAATAATTCTCACAAAATCTGTATAAATGGATGGTAGAACCACCACCAGCATTGTGTTATTTATAACCAACATCTGCTTTTGCAACTTTATCGGGTGTTATACCGCCGTCCATATAACACCCTAAATTACGGACGTCCGTCTAAATTACTGTTAGGTGCAAAATGCATAAGGAAAAACTTTACGAGCAATCGCTAGAAAAAATTTCAGCGTATTTTTATAAGCTGGAATCCAAAATCAAGCGGCCTGAAAAAATCAGATATGAAGATTTTTACGTATACAGGTATACCGATAAAAACATTTTTGAAGCGATGGTTCTAAAATCCGCGAGAGTTGTTACTACTCTAAAAGCTATTTATATGCTTAATAAGATAGGTTTCTTGCAGGAACAAGCATCATTACAAAGAGTTCACGATGAATTAACGGAAGATGTTTTGTTTCTAGGTTACGCGGTCATGTTTGATAAAATCACTGAAAAGCATACACGATTCTTGGATGCGTTCTTCCAGGAGGAAGTTTGTATTCAGAAAAAAAAAGAATTCAGACCAAAGTCTACTTTGCCGAGGAAGAAAATAAGGGCCTACATCAATAGTTTTGATGAAGATGACCCAAGTTCGGGAATCAAAGCAGGGCAAGAAATTTCTCATGGATACTCTGGTTACGTACACGGAGCCTCAAACCACATTATGGAATTATATTATGGCAACCCACCTTACTTTCATATTTCTGGAATGAGAGATTCGCCTTTCTATGAGGATCATTACGAAGATCTATTGAATTACTTCTATCGAAGTATTTTAAATTTTGCATTTGTCGCGAAAGCACTAGGCGACGAGCAACTTTTTAGCGATATACATGCCTACTCAAAAGAGTTTGCAATAAGTTCAGGCGAGCCCGAGAGATTATCGAATTTTGTCTAATGCACCTAAAATTAAAGGGCTCGTAGTAACTTTATTTTAACCAAAAAATTATTCACACTAAATCCCTGTATATAATCATTCTATGCAAACAACCCTCTCCCTAACCACTATCACCGCCCTCTTTAGCTTCATGATCATCGGTGCGTTTATCCCGAGCGTCAGCACCTTAGCTGTCGTCGCCCGATCTGCTGCCTTTGGTTTTTCTCACGGCTTTTTCACCTCTCTTGGTATCGTCATTGGAGACATGGTATTCATCCTGATCGCGATTTACGGATTATCGATCCTTGCTATTATAAAGGGTCGTAGTGATTTTATTTTGACCAGCACATGCGCGATCTTATCTTCCAAATATAATTAGCCCAATGCAAATCACCATCACCACCCTCTTCTACTACATGATTGTTGGCACCTTTATATCCCGCATGAGCATATTGACATTTAGGATCATGGTATAACCAGATCTAATCTCTTATGTGGCATCATTTTTATGATGTCCTCTCCGGCCCCAAACATATCACCTCAAATATACATACTCATTAATCACGCAATAGCTTACCCCTCCCCACTAAATCAATATTCAGATATTGAAAAATGTGAATCTTTCGTGAAGATTTCGTTATCTTTTTTTGCAATGCTTAGACAACTGAACCAACAAAGAAGAAAACTCATGTCTGCAAAAACACTCTTCACTTTTTCGATGTCATTGATTATCGCCAATAGTATGTTGCTATACACTAATGGTGCACTTGCCGCTCCCGTGCCCATCGAAACATCAGCTCTGGACAATTCTCTTCGCACAGACACAGATTTTAGATTGGGTGCTACGCTGTCAATTGCACAACGCCCATTTGTCGGCGTCGATGATCAAATTACCTCCCTGCCCTATATCGTATATCAATATAAGGATTTTTATATAGAGGGCATTAACCTCGGCTATCATCTGTTAAACAGGAAAGATTTTTCTATTAACCTCCTCGCTACGCCACGTTTTTATGAAGTACAACCCTCCTTTGCCGATAACGGAGAACTGGACGGAATTGACAAAACACGACCCACCTATTTTGCTGGAGTATCCACGCAGTACCGACTCGAGTTTGCCACACTGACCTTACAACTGCTTACCGACCTGCGGGAAAGTAATGGCAACGAATTCGTCCTCACCGCCAGTAAAGCCTTTAAGCTAGAAAATACGTTTACATTAGCACCGTCCATCGGGATCACGTATCAGGATGCTGAACTGGTCGATCATTTTTATGGTGTACAGGCACATGAAACCAGAGTAAACCGTCCCGAATACGGAGGAAGATCCAGCACCAACGTCAATGCCTCACTCACCGTTATTTGGGATGCAAGTAAAAATATTCAGTGGTTAGGGCAAGCCAAATATGAAATTCTGGGAAGCGGGATTACCAACAGCCCGATTATTGATGAAGACAGCATTATTTCTGCAGTGATGGGTATTGTTTACCGTTTTTAGGCAAAACCGAAAACCAGGCGTCATAGTGATTTTATTTTAACCTCTAGCATTCGATACAAACTGATAAAACCAATACCGCATAAATGACAAGGGCCCCCAGTGGGGGCCTTGAACCCAGCACCAATAAAAGTGGAAAGTAATAGCCATCTACTAAAATCCTTTTTAAACTAGACGAATGTTTAGTCTATCAATAAATACAGCCCTATTAACAAATACATGGTTTGAATAATATTCTAATGCAAACCACCCTATCCCTAACCACCATCACCGCCCTCTTTAGCTTCATGATCATCGGCGCGTTTATCCCCAGCGTATCTACACTGGCTGTTGTCGCACGCTCCGCTGCCTTTGGTTTTTCTCACGGCTTTTTCACATCACTCGGTATCGTCATTGGCGACATGGTATTTATCCTTATTGCCATTTACGGTTTGTCTATCCTTGCCGATCTCATGGGCGATCACTTTTATATCATTCAATACCTTGGTGGTGCGTACCTTATCTGGTTAGGCATTATGCTTTGGCGTTCTAAGGTAAAGACCAGTGAGTTTGAAACCGACAACAAGGCTTCTCTGCTATCGAGTTTTATGACGGGGCTATTGATTACGCTCGGCGATCAAAAAGCAATTTTGTTTTATCTGGGCTTTTTCCCTGCCTTTATTCACTTAACCACTTTCACAATTGCCGATACCGGAATCATTTTATTAATAACACTGATTGGTGTTGGCACACCCAAGCTGGTGTATGCCTTTATGGCGAACAAGGCCAGTCGAATGTTAAAAGACGCTCGGGCAACGCATGCACTCAACATACTCGCCGGAGCAGTTATGATCGGTGTAGGGCTATACCTGTTTTTTAAGTAGGCCATACATCTTATTAATCGAGCCTGGTAGGGTGCGCAATGCGCACCCTACCTGATTTGCCTGGCAATAACTTTGCCTCTCCTCGCGTTCACTACCACAGCATAAAACTCTATACTCTGACCATGCGTCTGTGGTCACTCCACCCCAAATACCTGGATACCAAAGGTCTGGTCGCCTTATGGCGCGAGACGCTGTTGGCACAGAATGTCCTGCTTGGTAATACCAAAGGTTATAAAAATCATCCGCAACTCATTCGTTTTAAAAATACTCGTAATCCACAAGGGGCAATTGCCACATATTTACGCCATGTCGCTGATGAAGCAGATAAACGTGACTATAATTTTAATAGAGCTAAGATTATTAATAAGCGGTTCAATTCGTCAATTACCGTTACCAGTGGACAGGTAGAATATGAATTGCAACACCTGTTAAACAAACTGAAAGTCCGGGACTCTGAACGTTACCGTGAACTCAAAGCATTGAAACGAATCGAATTACACCCATTGTTTAAAAAGGTTCGCGGCGAGATAGCTAATTGGGAAATTGTCTAAAGCAGTATTTGGAGCATCTTTATTTATGAAACAACTACTCACCTTGATTTCCTTTCTGTTACTTTCAGCCTGCGCCACCAGCGTTGACGTGGATTATCGTTCCGGCATTAACTTCTCTAAAATCAAAACCTTCCAAATCTAGGAAAAACCTGTCAACGCCACTACTGACACACGTATCGATAGCCCCTTTATGCAACAGCGCACTATCGACGCACTGAGATCAGGTTTTACCGGTAAGGGCTTATCCTTTAAGCAGGACAAGGCCGACGTCATTATTAAATATCACCTTGTCATTAAACAGGAATTTGAGACTGATGATTCGGGGGTCTATTTTGGCTTTAGCACAGGTACTCGTCATAGTCTGCTTGGCCTGAACTATTCGTTTCCTGATCAACAGATCGCCTCTGTTGATAATCTCGTACTCACTATCGATATTGTCGAACCACAGAATGTTTTGTTCTGGCGCGGCTCACTGGCACGACGCCTGTATAGCGGCAGTACCCCAGAGACAAACCGGCGTTTAATACAGGGAATGGTTGCGGAGATTTTGAAACAATATCCTCCTAAATAAGTTTTCTTCTTTGGCTGTGCTGAGCTATATGCTCAATGCATCGTAGTAATAATTTACGTTTCCAGGTGACGGCATCTTTCATATCACCTATCTGTTACCATTGGCGCGAATATTTCCCCAACACATGAAGATCGCCTGTGACACAAACCCCATTTTCAACGCTGGCACTCAAGCCCGACATGCTCGCCAATCTCGAGTCGCTGGGCTATGCGCATATGACCCTTATTCAGGCAGAAGCCCTGCCCGTGGTGTTGCAAGGAAAAGATCTGATTGCCAAGGCCAGAACCGGTAGCGGCAAGACCGCTGCCTTTGGGATTGGCCTGCTGACACGACTGAATCTTGAGGACTATCATGCGCAGGCCTTAATTTTATGCCCGACCCGCGAGTTGGCCGATCAGGTGGGTAAAGAGCTGCGACGACTGGCGCGTATGACGCCTAACATCAAACTCGTCACCTTATGTGGCGGCGCGCCTTATGGACCACAAGTCACTTCCCTGCAACACCATGCCCACATTGTCGTCGGGACACCCGGGCGTATTCTTAAGCACATTAACAAGGGCACATTACAGCTCGATACCATTCGCATGCTGGTACTGGATGAAGCCGACCGTATGCTGGACATGGGCTTTTATGATGACATGGCGGCCATTATCGCCAGCACACCTTCTCAGCGACAAACGCTATTATTCTCTGCCACCTATCCTGACACCATTAAACAGATGAGCGCCAATTTTCAGCAAGAGCCGCTTGAAGTCAGTGTCTCTGACGATGAACCTCACGTGGATATCAAGCAGGTCTTTTACGAATTCGACAAAGGTGAACGCAGCAAAACCCTAAAGGCCGTACTCAATCATTATCGTCCCGAGTCCTGTCTGGTCTTTTGTAATATGAAACAGCAGTGTGATGAGCTGGCAACGGAGCTGCGTAACCAGGGCTATTACGCCCGCGCCCTGCACGGTGATCTGGAACAGAAAGACCGAGACCGGGTGCTGGTGCAATTTACGAATAAGAGTACCGCCATTCTCATCGCCACCGATGTCGCCGCCCGTGGTCTGGATATCAAAGACCTCGACATGGTGGTGAATTATCAGTTGGCCCATGATCCGGAAATACACGTACATCGGGTCGGTCGCACTGGTCGTGCCGGTCAACAGGGGCTGGCCATCAGCCTGTTCATACCCGCCGAGGCCCAGAAAGTCACCGCCATTGAGGACTATCAGGACCAACGAGTAAACATCGAACCCCTCTCGACACTGGTGGAAAAGAAAATTGCCAGCCTCAAACCGGCCATGGTGACCCTGAGTCTGCATGGCGGGCGCAAAGACAAACTCCGTCCTGGTGATATTCTCGGTGCATTGACCAAAGATGCCGGCATCCCCGGCAAGCAAATTGGCAAAATTAACATCTTTGATACCGTCACCTATGTAGCCGTCGAACGCTCTGCGGCACGTGCTGCACTGGAGCATTTTAGTGATGGAAAAATCAAAGGTCGTAAATTCCGTGCCCGCAAGGTCAACTAATTTGGCCCGATCTATGCTTAAGCGACTGACTAAAAAGAGAAAAAAGTTTTACTTAAAGTAGCGACATTGACATTAATATGTGCGTATAATCCCGTCAAATGTTATTTGCAATACCATCAGCACTTGTCAGAAGTACCTTCCTGCTTTCTCCTGTAAGTTGCCCATCATGTTTTGCATTTCAACATGGTCTTTAATGTTAAATAAATAATAGAGGTAATTTACATGGCTTCAGGTACAGTGAAATGGTTTAACGAATCGAAAGGTTTTGGCTTTATTTCTCCAGCAGACGGTAGCGCAGATGTATTCGTACATTTTTCAGCTATTGCTAGTGACGGTTTCCGCACTCTTGCTGAAGGCGCGACCGTAAACTACGAAGTAGAGAATGGTCCTAAAGGTCCTCAAGCATCTAACGTTACTGTTGCGTAAGCTCCAGTAGTCAAAGCTTGATAAAACCCCTCGTAGCTTGCTGCGGGGGGTTTTGCTTTTAAGGGGGTAGAAAAACATGCAAATTTGGATAGACGCCGATGCCTGTCCTGTTGTGATCAAGGAAATCCTGTTTCGTGCCGCCAAACGCACCAGCACCTTGACGACACTGGTGGCCAATCAGGCCATGAATACACCACCCTCGCCTTTTATCAAATCCATGCGCGTCGCCCAGGGCTTTGATGTTGCCGACAATGAAATCGTCCGACTGTGTGAAGAAGGTGATCTGGTCATTACCAGTGATATACCGCTGGCCTCCGATGCCATCGACAAAGGCGCCTTTGCGCTAAGCCCTCGCGGCGAGTTTTTTAGCAAAGAGAACATTCGCGAACGGCTCAACATACGCGACTTTTTAGATACCATGCGTAGCAGTGGTATTCAGAGTGGCGGACCTGCTGCCTTAAACCAGAGTGACAGACAGGCCTTTGCCAACCAGCTGGACAGGTTTTTAGCCCAGGCAAATCAAACCTAAACGATTATTTCGATACCTGAATTGCCTTTCATTTTGTGCGTCCTGTGTTTCCACTAAGGCATCACAAATCAGCTGTTCAAAGGTGCTATTAAACGTACCGCGACGAGAGTAATAAAATAAGAGAAAAGCAGTACCCGTTTAAAGTGGTAGTCACGCACCTTTTTTGAGATTATTCGCAGTGCTGCAACTGTTTTGTAGTGCTGGAATTGTCTTTTACGATCTGAAAGGCATCCGCAAGCTGTCCTTGTCGGTTAATAAAGCGGGACGTTAACACACCCTTATCAACATCAATGACAACCGAACCTGCCTGGCGTAAAGACACCTGCATGGCGGGATGATTCAGTGGACCATTGTCCAGTCTTGATGATGAACCCAATACCATATAAACGGTACCAAGATTTTTTGAATAAGGCGTAGTGTTGTCACGCACAAATTCTGGCTTCCATTCACTGGACTCACCATAGTGACAGGCTATTGCATGACTTCGTTCATACATATGGCTATGTCCGGTAATCACCATATCAACGCCCAGACGTTCAATTATAGGCAAAAGGTTTTCCCGCACTTCAAACAGACGTGCACCACTATCATCCAGTCGATCGGAATCATGACTGCCCTTTGTATACGAGGGATGATGCATCACAACAATACGCCACGGCTGATGTGTCGCCTTTAAGTCCGCCTGCAACCAGGTCGCCATTTTTCCATCTGCAGACAAATCGTTACTCTGCGAGTCCAGCATGACAACATGCAGTTGGCCATAATCGAAACTATAGTAATTCTCGGTATGAGAGGCCGTACCGCCAGACTCGGCATTCGTCGGCAATGAAAAAATATCGAAAAAGGCCCTACGACGGGCATCATGATTTCCATACGCTGGCCAGACAACATGTGTACTTAATATGTCGGCATAGGGCTGGAAAAAATTCTCCTGAAATTGTGTATTGCTGCCAGAAGGATAGGCATTGTCCCCCGTGGTCAGCCAGAAATCGATTAAGCCACGCTCAGGTCGCACATTGCTTTTCAACCATTGCCAGGCATTGTTCATCACGTCGGTTTGAATGGAACCACGATAGCCCTGATCGCCTGTCACCCAAAATCTTACTGCGGTTGGACTGCCTGTGCTCGCGGCGGTCACAAAACTTTGTACCCCACTAAATTCTTCTTTCTTATTGCCAACCTGATAATAGTAGCGCTGTAGAGGTGCGAGGCCGGTGAGCCGCAGTTCATGACTCTCCACCGCCATCCGCTCCGTGACTTCTTTATCTAATGCATTTTTATTTACGCCAAAACGCACCACGCCGATGTGCGCGTCTTCTGATTGCCAACGTAGCGTCACACTGGTATCACTTAACATTTGCAAATAAGGGCCACGGCTACCCTCGTAAAAACTGCCCAGCGTGACATCAATGATCCGAGCAACGGCATACAGTGCAATCAGGACCATCAGTCCAAGCACAAGGTATCGTACAACCCGCCAAAAGTGTCGGAACAATTTCCTATAAGCGTTTGTCTGACTCATGTGCTTCCTTATATGTAGGATACCGTATGCTATAATGCCACGGACCTGAGATAAACCATTTTACAACATTAGTACAACGGACCACCACGACAGCATGACCAATATTCCACGCAGTTTACGACTTTTATTCATTCTCTTTGCTGTGCAACTCCTGTGGCTATCGGCCATGCGTATCGCTTTTTGGGTTTATTTTCACAACCCCTCTGATCCAATACCCAGCGGTGACCTGCTACAGGCATTCTATCTGGGATTGAAATACGACATTCGCCTGGCACTTGTCATTTTGCTACCACCCCTATTACTTGGCTGGCTGCCCTGGTTGCGTCTGTTTGATCGACGTCTGGGCCAGGTACTTTGGCAGGCTTATTTCATTGGTAGTTTTTTGCTATTGCTCATTGTTTATCTGGGTGACTTTGGTTACTACGCGTATCTGGATAAGCGACTCGATGCCACCATTTTACGTTTCCTGTCCAATTTTAGTATTTCGCTGCAAATGGTCTGGCAAACCTATTCGGTCATCAACTGGGTTCTGTTATTACTTGCATTCACCCTGGGCTACGCCTTATTGGTTCGTCGCATTTTTACAAAGTATGCACTTCAGACCCGTCCTTCTTTAAGTCGCTGGCGCAAGTCAGGCACGTTAACCGTTACTGCGCTGGTTGTCTTGCTAGGTCTGTATGGTAAGTGGTCATGGTATCCTCTGCGCTGGAGTGACGCGTTTTTCAGCCCCCATGCCTTTGCCTCCGCCATGACGATCAATCCGGTGTTGTATTTTTTAAACACACTCAAAAACAAAGAAGTGACTTACGACATCGACAAAGCCAAACACGCCTATCCGCAGATGGTTGAATATCTTGGCATTAAAAATCCGGACGACAATAAGCTCAATTTTATTCGACAACAAACCGGCAACCGTTTACAGGCCACACAACCCAATATTGTGCTTGTCTTCATGGAGTCGTTTGCCGCCTACAAAGTCGGTAGCTTTGGTAACCCCTTAAACCCGACACCACATTTTGATGCAATCGCGAAAGACGGATTGTTGTTTAAACGTTTTTATACGCCACATACTGGCACAGCGCGTTCGGTATTTGCTACCGTGACTGGCTTACCCGATGTCGAAATGCAAAAGACATCAACGCGTAATCCACTGATTGTGGATCAACATACATTAATAAACGCCTTTGAAAATTATAAGAAATTTTACTTCATTGGCGGCTCTGCATCCTGGGGCAATATTCGTGGTCTCCTGTCACACAATATTCCTGAACTGAACCTATACGAAGAAGGGCAATATGAATCTCCGCGTATGGATGTCTGGGGCATTTCTGATCTGCATCTGTTTGACGAAGCCAATAAAATTTTAACAAAGCAGGACAAGCCTTTTCTCGCCATTATTCAGACTTCTGGTAATCATCGTCCTTACAATATTCCCGAAGACAACCGTGATTTTAAACCGCGTAGCGTAGACAATGCAGCCCTAAAGAAGAGTGGTTTTATTTCTGAAGACGAATTTAATTCCTTCAATTTTATGGATCATAGCCTCGGCAATTTTATACAACAAGCGAAGCAGGCAGGTTATTTTGATAACACCATTTTTCTTTTCTGGGGTGACCATGGCCTGGGTGGTGACACGGGTGAACACATGCCCACCTATATCAAGCAAACCGAACTCAATGGTATGCATGTGCCGTTTTTAATTTATGCGCCCAAGCTTATTAAAACACCAAAAATTTATCACAAAGTTGCAAGCGAGCTGGATGTACTGCCAACCATTGCCGGTCTGGCCGCACCAGATTTCATCAACACAACTCTGGGCCGTGACCTGCTGAATCCTGAATTCGATCCTCAGCGTTATGCCTTTACCATTACGCATCATAACGTGCCGGAGATTGGCATCGTTGGCGAAAAGTTTTATTTTCGTATGTCTGCCGATGGCAGCCACAAACGCCTGCATGACCTGTCGCTACAGGACACACGCAACGATAGCAGCGCCCAGTACCCGATGATCGCAAAAGACATGCAGGAACTTTGCATCAATCTATTTGAAACGGCAAAATACCTGCGATACCACAATGCTCATAGCGAGCTTCAGAATTCACCCAAACACTAAGGTACAACATGAAAGTATTGGTGATCGGCGGCGGTGGTCGCGAACATGCTCTGGCCTGGAAAGCGGCGCAGTCTGGTCAGGTCGATATCGTCTATGTTGCTCCCGGCAATGCCGGCACGGCACGCGAGGCAAAACTCGAAAACATTGCGATTGGTGCAGAAGATATTGATGCCCTGCTGCAGTTTGCCCGCGATAAACAAATTGACCTAACTATCGTCGGCCCCGAGGCACCACTTGTCGTCGGTATTGTTAACCGTTTTACCGATGCCGGTTTACGCTGCTTTGGCCCGACTAAAGGTGCAGCGCAACTGGAAGGCTCAAAGGCCTTCACGAAAGACTTTCTTGCCCGTCACAAGATTCCGACGGGTAGCTACCAAAATTTTACCGACATCGAACCTGCCCTTGCCTATATAGAAGAACAAGGCGCCCCTATCGTCATCAAAGCTGACGGTCTGGCTGCCGGTAAGGGTGTTATTGTGGCTATGACATACGACGAGGCCATTGCCGCTGTTAAAGATATGCTGGCTGGCAATGCCTTTGGGGAAGCAGGTCATCGTGTCGTCATTGAAGAATTTCTCGAGGGCGAAGAAGCCAGCTTTATTTGCATGGTAGACGGTAAAAACACTCTGCCCATGGCCACCAGCCAGGATCACAAACGTGTTGGCGAAGGCGATACCGGCCCCAATACTGGCGGTATGGGGGCTTACTCACCGGCACCCGTGGTGACACCGGAAATACACGAACGCATTATGCGAGAAGTGATCGAGCCGACCGTCCAGGGCATGGCGGCTGAAGGCAATCCATACACCGGTTTTCTCTACGCTGGCCTTATGATCGACAAAGATGGCGCACCAAAAGTGATTGAGTACAACTGCCGCTTTGGTGATCCTGAAACACAGCCCATCATGCTACGACTAAAATCCGATCTGGTTGCGCTCTGTAATGCTGCACTGGATGGCAAGCTCGACACCGCCACGGCCGATTGGGACGAGCGTGCTTCCATCGGTATTGTGTTGGCAGCGGCGGGATACCCTGGCGACTATCCCAAGGGTGACATAATTAGCGGTCTCGATGCTGCCGCACAAATTAGCGATGGCAAAGTCTTTCACGCCGGTACGGCTGACAAAAATGGCCAGGTCGTCACTGCCGGTGGGCGCGTGCTTTGTGCGACAGCACTGGGGAATAACGTTACCGAAGCCCAACAAAAGGCCTATGAGGTTGCAAAACAAATCCAGTGGAACGGGGCTTTCTACCGAAAAGATATCGGCTATCGCGCGATTACCCGAGAGCAATCTTAGATACCTACAGGACCTCTATAGCGACTTATGTCGTGAATATGCGGCTAAATGTCTCTAAAGTGCCGCCTTCAAGACGAGACTTTAGACGATCATTTCTATACAATATGCCGCTCGCTCGTGGGGAAGGACCTGATAAAGGGTAGCAAGAACAAATAAGGCCCCGCACAACCAGTTTCTTTTTATAAAATTTTAAGGAGTATCCATGTCTGCGAAACATCCAGTGATCGCGGTAACGGGTTCATCAGGCGCCGGCACCACCACTGTAAAACGAGCCTTTGAGCACATTTTTTATCGTGAGAAAATCAATCCACTGATCATTGAAGGTGATAGTTATCACACCTTCGATCGTGCCTCCATGAAACTTCAAATGTCTGCCGAAGAGTCGCAAGGCAACAAACACTTCAGCCACTTTGGCGAAAACGCCAATGAATTCGGCAAGCTCGAAGAAACCTTCAAGAGTTATGCTACAAACGGCAAGTGTCAACGTCGCTACTATCTACACAGTGATGAAGAAGCGGTTGAACACAATGCGCGTCTAAGCACTGATCTAACGCCAGGACAATTTACACCCTGGGAAGATATTAACGAAAAAACTGACCTTCTGTTCTATGAAGGCCTGCACGGTCTGGTAAGGACAGAAAACTGTGATGTTGCACAGCATGTCGATCTGGGTGTTGGTGTTGTCCCCATTGTTAACCTTGAGTGGATCCAGAAAATTCATCGTGATGCGGCCGAGCGTGGCTACTCTGCAGATGTTATCGTTGATACGATTCTGCGTCGTATGCCAGATTACGTACATTACATCACGCCACAGTTCTCACGTACTGATGTGAACTTCCAGCGTGTTTCAACGGTTGATACATCTAATCCGTTTATTGCACGTGACATTCCAACACCTGACGAAAGTTTTATTGTTATACGTTTTCGTGATCCAAAGAAGTTTGGTGTCGACTTTCCGCATTTATTAAATATGATCAATGACTCGTTCATGTCTCGTCCTAACACCATCGTCGTACCCGGCGGTAAAATGGGCTTTGCCATGGAACAGATTCTTGGACCCAAGATCGAAGCTATGTTAGAAACAAAACGTGGTTAAGATTTTTTATCGATAAAACTAAAGCCGGGCATTGTCCGGCTTTTTTATGCCCGCGAAATATAAACATGCCAAAACGACATGCTAGCATTAGGGTAAGGAGATATTTATGAGCCCTACCTTTCCTCTGGTTATCAGCCTTGCCAAACAACCGGATAAAATCATTCTCGATCTGATTGGGAAATTGGGACGACAGGATCAAGCCAAACTGGCCTTCGTTTATACCACCGATGCAAACGCACCACATTTAAAATCCATTATTGACACTCTGCGGGTGCACACCGGTATACCGCATTGGGTGGGCAGTGTTGGTTTGGGAATTTGCTGCACGGAGCATGAATTTTACGAGCAACCTGCTATCGTCGTCATGGTGACTGACTTCACCGAAGATCAATTTGAAGTATTTAGTAATGCACAAACGATTTCCAAATCACCGCAACAAGGTGGCCTGAGATTTACAGTCGTACACGGTGAGCCTCGCAACGGTCAACTACCAAACCTAATCGAACAACTGCCAGAACAAATGGGTAACGGTTACCTGGTAGGTGGCCTGACATCCGCGAGTCAGTACTACTATCAACTTGCTGATACTATTGTCGAGGGTCAACTGAGTGGCGTTGTTTTTGATCCCTCGGTAAAGGTCGTCAGTGCAATAAGCCAGGGTTGTTCCCCCATTGGGCCACCACACGAAATCACCGATTGTGAAGCGCATCTGGTACAGGAACTGGATGGTCGTCCTGCGCTTGAAGTGATGAAAGAAGATATCGGCGAAGTCCTGTCACGTGATCTGAACCGCATCGGCGGCTATATTTTTGCTGGCTTTCCAGTACAGAAAAGTGACACCGGAGATTATCTGGTGCGCAATATGATTGGTATTGATGTCGAGCATCAATACATCGGCATTGGCGAATACCTGCAAAATGGTCAACGCATGATGTTTTGCCGACGTGATGGCCAAACCGCCATAGAAGATCTCAAACGCATGCTTAACGATATTAAACAACGCCTACCCTCACCGCCTAAAGGTGGACTGTACTTTTCCTGTCTGGGTCGCGGTAAAAATTTATTTGGTGATCAATCACAGGAGATGAAAATCATCGCCGAACATCTTGGCAATGTGCCTTTGGTCGGTTTTTATGCCAATGGTGAAATTGCCGGGCAACGTCTGTATGGTTACACTGGCGTTCTAAGCCTGTTCTATTAATCAATAATTACTGGACAATATTTTATGCAATACCGGCAACTTGGTTATACCGATATCGATGTTAGTGTCATCTGCCTTGGTACTATGACCTGGGGTGAACAAAATGCCGAGGCAGAAGCTTTTACCCAAATGGATTACGCTGTTGAACAAGGTGTTAATTTTTTTGATACCGCCGAGTTATATTCAATACCACCCAAGGCTGACACTTACGGTAGTACAGAGACCATTATTGGTAACTGGTTTGCGCGCACCGCTAAACGCAATGACATTATTCTTGCCTCAAAAATTGCAGGACCCGGTGAAGAATGGCTGCCACATATTCGTAACGGTAAAACCAGATTCAATGCAGATGATATTGAATCCGCCTTAAATGCCAGTCTCAAGCGCTTACAAACTGATTATATTGATGTCTATCAACTACACTGGCCCGAACGCAAAACCAATTTCTTTGGTGAACTTGGTTACACCAGTAGTGCAGACACATTTACCGACTTTAGCGAAACTCTACAAGCACTGCAAAAACAGGTGCAGGCAGGCAAAATACGTTATGTTGGTCTTTCCAATGAAACTCCCTGGGGAGTGATGCAATTTTTGAAAGCTTCCGAGCAACTTAAGCTGCCGCGTGTCGTTAGCATACAAAACCCTTACAGTTTATTAAATCGTAGTTATGACATTGGACTGGCCGAAATCTCATGGCAGGAACGCTGCGGTCTACTCGCCTATTCACCTTTGGGCTTTGGTGTATTGTCAGGAAAATACATTAATGGACAACAACCGGAAAATGCGCGCCTGACAAACTGGCCGGACTACGCAAGATACAGCAGTGCTTCAGCAATACGTGCCACAGAACAATATGTCGCACTGGCTTTATCACACGAGCTGGACCCAGCTCAAATGGCGCTGGCCTATGTCAATAGTCGACCATTTTTAACCAGCAACATTATTGGCGCAACCAATATGCAACAATTAAAAATGAATATTGCCAGTGAAGAAATTCAATTGAGTGATGAGGTGTTAGAAGGAATAGAGGCGATACATGCAGAGATTTCTAACCCGAGTCCTTAACTTAAACTTATATAATCACAACACCTAATATTATATTAATCATCAGGATCGCGTTATGAGTAACTGTCTATTCTGTAAAATCGCCAACAAAGAAATCGATAGTGATATTGTCTTTGAAGACGATCATGTCGTTGCTTTTAACGACATTAACCCGCAAGCACCACATCACATTCTAATCATTCCTCGAAAACACATTGCCACGATTAATGATATTGATATGACGGATACAGGGGTATTAGGAAATTTACTTATTGCAGCAAAGAATATTGCTAAACAACTGGGCGTTGCAGAAAATGGCTATCGTGTGGTGATGAACTGTAATCATGATGCCGGGCAAACGGTGTTTCATCTGCATTTACATTTCCTTGCCGGTCGCCCTTTACACTGGCCACCCGGTTAAAGCTATCTCTGTAAATCCTGAGGCATTACCTGGACGCCACCATTCAAGACACTGACTTCATACCCCTGCTGGATCAGTAAAAATGCCGCAGCTGAACTTCGCCGACCAGTACCGCAATAACAAATGTAATGGGTATTCTTATCCAGCTCTTCCATGCGCATACGCATTTCGTGTAACGGAAGATTGATCGCCTTGCGTAAATGACTATAGGAAAACTCCTTCGCGTGACGCACATCCAGCCACTTAGCCCCCTTAGCAACCCGGAGTCGCGCTTCATCTGGCGAGGTACGATTAAGCAAAGGTTCCTTAAGCAATTCATTAAAGTGGCCCTTAGACAAGCGCATGATAATGCCGTCACTCGTCATGGTGATTGATGCATTGCGTGCCCCACCAGAGACCAGAGCCTCTTCACCAAAACTGGCGCCGGGCTGCAGTTCTGCCAGTTCTACCGTGCGAGTAACTTTGGCTTGCCCATCAGTGAGAACATAATAGTAATCTCCTTCACTTCCCTGCTCGATAATCACTTCACCGCGTTTCACTGGCATGCTCTCCATGCGTTCCAGCAAACGCTTGATATTCGCCGGTGGCATATTCTTGAACGCCATAATATGACGCATTTTACGGATCCAGCTCCGGTCCTCACCCTCTTTCGCTGGTTTCGAGGCTGAACTTTCTTTTCCCGCTATATGTTCTTCCTCTGCATCAATGACTTGTGTCTTTGTACTGGTCTCGGCAACCTCAGCCTGCTCAACCGCATCGATCACTTCAGGTTTGTTCGTGGCTTCAGGTGGAGCGCCCTTTTCAGCGTCATCTATTACTGTGGTAGATTCCACGACTTCAGCAACTTCTGGTTCGGGCGTTGGAGCAGCCTCAGGCTCTTCTGACATCGCCATTTGATCCCACATCATCATGTAGTCGAGCACACTATTATCAATACGTACAATCTCACACAGGCTCATTGCCGTCGCGGAGGTCTGTCGTGGCTGGCTGTTGTTCATAGGGAAGCGAGCTTCTTGCGATTTACTGCTGATTAACTTGTCTACTCGCCCGTCAGATGATGTCAGCTGTACATCACCATCCAGCAAATAAACTGTCTGATTGTCCACGTCGCCCTCGCGGAACAGGCTTACGCCCAAACCAACCTTCTCAACATAAGAAAGCCCCACCAACTCTTCCAGTCGTGCCTCAGATAATGCTGAAATAGGCTCCAACTGCTTTAAACGATCAACGCTAACCTGTGTATTTTTACTCATAATCCGATGATCCCAATAAGTCCCTGTCTGTTTCCACTAATAGATACTGTTATGTGAACCCTTTCTCATTCGGCAATCATGTAAATAACTAAAGTATTTTTTAAAAATGACCGATGCTTACAAGGTTCAAGATTTGAATATAAGATCAATAAAGGGAAAATTCAGAGACATGACTCTCAACCTGCAGCCGTGGATGGATAAAAAGCGGCTAGTGTACAAAATTATTCGTACGCCAGAGCACTTGCCAATTACCGAAGACTGGGTTTCCAAAACCGTACCTCAGGAACAAGTCGCTCAGGTAAAGATATTACAAGACCGCTCAGGGATTGTGCTCTGTTTGTTGCCTATCAGTCACGAGCTAAATCCAGATCTCTTGAGACAGATACTACGACGTCCCCTGGAGATACCCGAGCCCAGTCAACAGGAAATCCGCCTGGCCCAGTTAATTTCAGGTATTGGTGCCGCCTTTGCACAAGTCATCGTTGATGAAGCACTGAGCAATCATGACACCATCTATTTCCAGGGAAATAACGAACTGCAACTCATTTCGCTGGAATCTCACCAACTCGAACAATTGCATTCAAGTATTCTCATCGGAAGCACCTTTTCAGATCCCACGCCGAGAGCAACCACGAAGCATCTGGAAACCGATGAGCAACAAAGCACTGATTTGCTGGAACGCATAAAGCACATAAACAAACTACCAGTATTGCCTGAAACGGCATTACAACTACTCACGCTGAAAGATGATGCCAAGGGTACGGTTAACCAATTAGTGAGTATTATCGAAAGAGATCTATCCCTAGCGGCGCAAATAACACGCTATGCCAATTCTCCTCTATTTGGCATGCACGGTAAAATTAAAACGCTTTATGATGCGATTTTCCGCGTTCTTGGCTATGAAACCACCTTATATTTATCTTTGGGAATCAGTATGGGGCGTTGTTTCAAGCTTCCTGAAAAGGGGCCAATGAGCAATAAACAGTTCTGGCAACATGCCACTTATAGTGCCGCGCTATGTCAAAAACTGGCGGGACTCATGCCCAGATCAAGCCACATGCAACCGGGTGTCGCCTATCTGGCAGGGTTACTGCACGACATTGGTACGCTGGTGATGGCACAACTATTTGAAAAAGAGTTTTTCTGGCTAAATAAAATGGCCAGCACCGAGGAACACGAGCCCATTCATCTGCTCGAAGAGCGTCTGCTCGGCACATCACATATGCAATTGGGTGAGTGGTTGATGACACATTGGGGCCTGCCCCGAGAAATGGCAGTCGTTACCGGCCAACACCATAATACTGATTATTCAGGTTTTGGTGCTCTGTATGTACAACTGGTTGGACTTGTTGACAGGTTACTTAAGACCCATGGCCTGTCAGATGCCGATAGCGAAGACGTTCCGGCATTACTTTTTGAACAGCTCGGACTGGAAGAAGATGAAGTCTATGAAGCCATTGATGAGGTCGTTCAGGGTAGTGATGTTCTTGACTCAATGGTCACATCAATCTGCGCCTGAATTAATTTACGTTTAGACGCGCAGACCACCCAATCTTTTCATCGTTTGATTACGATACCATGCCATACCACCATAAAACGCGACAAAGCCCAGGCCTGGTATAACAAACAATCCGATCCACCAAAACACTGAGTGCTGTGATTCTTCCAGCCTTTCCAAACCCATTTTGCGAGCAAGCTCTAGTTGTAGTTTTGATTTGTCTGCTTTATATAATGCCAGTTGCTCGCTCAGAACCTGAGTGGTCTCGGCAGCAATTTGTAAGTCAGCTTTTGCACTCTTTAACTCTTTCATCACCGCTGCGTGTTTTGTTTGCAATGCATGTAATTTAATGATCGATGGTGCAACATCAATGGTATAAATGTCTTTAATCCAGCCTTCGATACCTTTCTCACCACGAATCTTTAAGTGGCCTTCTACTCTATCAAGCACATCCAGTTTCATACCTGTCGTCACTACCGCGATCGGCGCGACACTCGATGAAGGTGATGGACGTACGCCAACACGTAATGTGTCATTGATATAAACCTGCTCCGCAACCGCCCACAAAGGCTGAAGCAATAACGCAAATAGTAAAAAGCGACGTAATAAACCCATTAAAAACATACCTATAAGCTGACTATGGTATGAGTTGTATCGGCAAATTCATGCCAGGCTTTAATATTAGCCTTATAAGGCACACTATTATTAAGGCATTATACTTCAATGAAAATTGAACCACTATGATCAACCTCGATCTCCAATTTTTCTAATGATTCACCCAAACAGGGCCCCCATATACAGCGCCCTTCCTCTATAGTGAATAAGGCTCCATGCATGGCGCATTGTATTTGGCTATCATCGGCATCTAAAAACACATTCTCGGTCCAATTCAGTGTGACTCCGGTATGGGGACATTGATTGTGATACGCAAATAGTTGTTGCCCTTTATGTACCACAAAACCCGCAATTTCACTTCTTTCATCATTAATAGAAAATGATCGACTGCCAGGATCAGGTATATCATTAAGACTGAAAGGCAGGTATATCTTTTTAGACATAAGTAATGATCCGCGAAGGACTACTGACTAAGGTGAACAACTACTTCACGCTGACTCGCGATATGTCGATGCTCCCATAAAAAGATCCCTTGCCACGTCCCAAGCGCAAGTCTGCCATCCAGAACCGGAATAGACAGGCTGGTTGCCGTCAGAACAGATTTAATGTGCGCGGGCATGTCATCTGTACCTTCCATTGTATGCGTATAAAGCGGATCGTTTTCCGGGATCAGGCGATTCAACCACACCTCTAAATCCCGACGAGCACTGAGATCTGCATTTTCCTGAATGATCAGACTTGCCGAGGTATGTCGTACAAATAGAGTACAGAGCCCCTCAGTGACCGAATTTTGTTGAACAATACTTTGCACCTTCATGGTGAATTCATACAGGCCCTGACCGTTTGCCTGTAACATAATTTTTTTAACCATACATATCTTCTCTAAATCTTGACAAATAAAATTTTTAATCTTTGCTAACCACTAGTACAAAACACATTCTGCATAACAAAATTCTAATATGTAATAAGCCGCTAAAATATTTTTTAAATAAACTCAAATAATGCTTTTTTTACCGGTAAAAATGAGTATAGTACGCTCAAAGCGCATATCTATATGCTACTGCTTTAACAACAAAGATTCATTTCATAATTTTTCAGGAGCGCACATGGCAACTAAAAAAAAGGCCAAGAAGAAAGCTGCAAAGAAAAAAGCAGCTGTGAAAAAACCTACTATTAAAGGTATCAAAGAACCAATGACCAAATCAGCATTGTATGCAGAAATTGCTGAACGTACTGATCTAAAGAAAAAAGAAGTTGTTGCTGTTTTTGATGAACTTGCATCTATTATCAATGGACACGTCAAACGCAATGCTGCCGGTATCTTTACTCTGCCAGGCTTGCTTAAAATTAAAGTTGTCCGTAAACCTGCTACCAAAGCACGTAAAGGTATTAATCCTTTTACTGGTGAACCAACCGTATTCAAGGCAAAACCTGCACGTAATGTTGTAAAAGCCCAGCCTCTGAAAAACCTCAAGGAAATGGCTTTATAAACACCCTGTGTACCGGTCGGCGTTCGTCGGCCGGTTAACACTTCTCTACCCTCTCTTCTGCCCCACAATGATTTACAAGTCCTCTCAGCTACTGGCATCTTAAGTCCAACACCAAGTACCAGCATACCGTCAATTTCGTCCTGTCATACGGCTTAAAATGCAAAAACCGATGACAAGTCATCGGTTCAAACATAAAAACGTATAGTTAAACGCGTAGTCGAAATCCCTAAAATCTTAAATCCACGCCGAATAATGTACCTTTAGAAATCGTCACATCAAGTCCAGTACCATCAATTGCAGTTTCTATTTTTTGATAACCAAGGTAAATATTTGCCTGAGGTGTGATCTGATAACCAACCCGAACACCATATTCTGTAAAACTTTCTGCATCACCAAACGAGACAACACTTGGCCCTGCAAAATAATGGGCTCCAAAACCAACGCCACCTAGATTATCCGGAATAACCAAAACATCAATACCAATAGTAACAGCAGCAACAGAATAGCTTGTTAATGTAGGTGCCGGACCCGTCACACTGGCGTAATACAATCGTGAACCGACTGAAACAATTAATGGGGTATCAAGGCTATCATTACGCACCATCAAACCGAGGTTAAACATATAGTCGTCATTTTCCCGGTATAGAAAACCGCCTTCCAGATCCAGCTGACCATATTGTTGGCCCCACGCCTCCGTCGCAAATGTAAAACGTGCGCTATCATCATTAATCTGGATTGTTAATCCCTGAGCGGAGGCCAGCGATACGGGTAAAAACAGCGATAAAAACAAAAAAACGGCCTTCATCATAATTGCTCCCAAAGGAATTTTGTCACAAAGCGTTGCCCCACTATACCTTGTAATGATCAGTGATGAAATAGCCCACGAAGCGGAACAAAACAGCTATTACCAGCCGTAGCAGGCCGGATTTAACATGCTAGCAATGCTCGAGATCTCCAGCTGTGCTTCATCAATTAACTCCATGCTGGCATCTGGACCCAGTAGATAAAGGCCATGCCAGTGAAAAGCAAATATCTCAGGTAGCGCAGCAGGCACACTTTCCTCACAACGTTCACCAAAGAAGCTGTACGGCTGTGCAAGAATGATAACATCCACATATAAGCAAACTTGGCATCCTGCTGTCGCAGCCAGTTTTCAGCATTCTCAGGGAATCGGTACAAGCTCCTCTTCAAACTTCCATTTTTTCCAGGATTACATTGCCAGGCATGCCGCACATTTGTTTGACGACATTTTGTAACATCTCGAGCTGTTCCAGTATACAGGAAAGGCAAAACACCAATGCCGTGAATAAGGTAGGCTGACATCGCTTTGTCTTCATTCATTCCTGGCGTTACTCTTACCAATACGTCGCTAAAAGCAGCAACCCCTACCGCTATGGTTCCGTATTTTACGTACCCGTCGTTTGATCTATAGATCGACATCTGCAAAAACATTCTGCATGGCCAGGCAAATGACTATTTCCTGAGTCGTCTCCAGGCCTAGCCGAGAGATTGCTGATCAACAGTCTTCAATAGGTGGTGCGCCACGGTGCAGCTAGAACTTTGTGATTTGAATCAGGCTGCGGTTGTCGCTGGTCCCATTTTTATCAGTTTGGCGATCTGTTACAAGTTAAAATCTTCAACACGAATAGCCTCTCTAATTCACATGGCGACTTCTAGCGTCTCGGGCAACATTATCTGATTATTGTTATGGCCTGTTTAATTCGCTCGACCATTAATTCTGCTGGGTGAGACATACAATTTTCGAAGAAAATTACCGATTGTGAACGGCAGTCTAGACAGAATCAGACCAGACCGAGGGCCTATAGCAGGAAATGATTATTAGTGTAGCGGGAAATTAAGCCTATTTGAATTACTAGTGGACGAATCTGCATTCAACGAGCCAATATCCATAAGATCTGATTGTGATTGTGATTGTGATTGTGATTGTCGATTATGTGCGACGAGATCTATGCCATCGCGAACAGAGGGATAGTCCTGGATAAAACGCAAAAAGTTTTCACGATCGATACACAGCAATGAAACTGTTGTGCTGGCAGTGACCGTCGCTGAGCAAGGTGCTCCCGTTAACATCGCCCATTCACCAAAATATTCACCCGCCCTCAACTTTGCGACGCATTTATCCTGTTGCTGATCCTTATGGCTTACTGTCACCTCACCACTAATAATTATACTCAAGACATCACCAGGCATTCCTGCTTCCACAATGGAGGTTCCACTGGCATAACTCACCAGAGAAACTGACTTCAATAAAGCGGCTAGCGCTTCATCAGGTAAGTGTCGAAGTTGCCTGGCCATACGCATTACTGTCATGCACAAACGCTGGTGATAACGCTGCCATACTGCATCGCGTAATTCTGCGCGTTGTAAAACCACCTGTTCAAAAATTTCCCCGGGAATATCCAGTATCACGGAAAGCTTGATGGCCCTGACCGTCGACATTCTGGGCAGATTGAATAACGCCGCAATTTCACCAAATATTTCACCGCGTTTCAGACGGGCCAGAACAATGGGGGGGGCTGCCTGTGACTCTGTCACCTCCACCTCTCCTAACAGTAATATAAATATTCTACTATCGCGTTCCTGTTGCCGGCAAAGCACCTCGCCTGAAGCCACATTTCTTACTTTGCTATGATCCATCAGATACTGTCGTTCGACAGACGTCAACAGTTCACCAAACACAGCCTGCTGTGTGAGAATCCTGTCTATTTTTTCTGGCTGGATCT
>Ga0316204_10001364_pt1 | contig 67525 bp, 56 predicted proteins | sample 6monrhotite_MG_2_FD_205661 | JGI IMG/M metagenome (GOLD analysis project Ga0316204, IMG submission 205661) | Microbial mat bacterial communities from mineral coupon in-situ incubated in ocean water Damariscotta River, Maine, United States -... | ecosystem: Environmental > Aquatic > Marine >... | reverse complement strand
GTGATTTTTAGGTGCATATAAATTTGAAAACGATAATTAGATAAATAAAATCAGCAATTAACTTGGTTTTATGAAAATAAAACTTGAGGGAACACGTATATCTTCTTGACCGGAGTTTTCTAATGGGCGACCCCATATCCCCGACCCCATATATCAGGAGCAGTGTCTGAAAAATTCCTCCACATCGGTCATGGAAGAAGCACGACATTTAACATCTGATTAATTTTTCCTACGTCAGTTTTTATTTTTCGAACGTAAATCACTGAAATAGCCAAGCTGCTTTATGATTGATTTCCGTTGCGCTAGATCTTCAACATGATTTTTATTATTATTGTCGTAAATAAATATTTTTCGCGCATCAGTCAACGTCAATTTTAATATCACTGTACCCATCATTATTAAGATCAATATATGAAACATCATTCATTATCAGATGATCATATTGAAGCCGATCACCAACATTATGGCCGTCTTTCTTCTTTATTTCATAAAGCATGTCAATGATCGCGCTATTTAATTTTTGTGGTTTTTCAAGAATTTTTTAAGTTTATCAATTTATTTAGGTGAGAGTGGACGATATAAGGCTATCGGATCACTCGTTTTATGTAGTTTAATTTTTTTCAGTTTTTGATCCTCAAGCTCATATAGATAGTAAAAATAAATTCCTCGCTCACCGGCTATTACCTCAAAAAGCGGGTTGGAAAAACCTTTAACGGAAATTTGTTTAACACTTGAAATATATCCGGGTAGTTCATCATGTCTAAACTTTGACTCCCACAAAACTTGTCCTTGATCGTCTAATTTAACAACTGAAAGTTTTTGCCTTGCAGCTCCCCATTCTAAGCCAACAACAAATAAATTCGGATCGATTTTACACGCGGTAATGTGTATACCGTAATGATTTATGTTCTTAAAATAGCCTTCGAAAATATGTGTTAGTTTTTCATGAGTGTAGGGACTTGCAACAATAGTAGACCAATAAGAACTTATGATCAAAAAGCTTATTGTTATCATCATTTTCATTTAACTTAACCTCTATCGTTGGATTTTCTGAAATCAGTCCAACCTATTAATCATTATTCATAACTGGCAATTAAAGACTCGCTTCATTTAATTTAAGTTGAGCCTCATTTCTACAAGATGTTCATGAAAACCCGCTTTTTTGTATGCTTTGATCGCAGATTTATTATCATCAAACACTGTTAAACTAACGGAATTCATACCTTGAGCTTTACTCCAATCTATTAGTTTTCTGATGAGCAATTTGTTAATTCCTTTTCCTCGGTGATCTGGACTAACATACATAAACCCTAAAAATGCGTAAAATTCATCTTTCAAATAAGGTTTTGATGTTTTTATTTTTGCATAACCAGAACCGACTAGTTGGTCTTCAAATTTTGCAACTAACACCTCAGCGGTATCACTCAAAATCAATTCTTCTAAATCGTAATAGTTAAATTTTTCTATTTGCATATGCTCTTCAAAGGGGCGCTCATATTCAATAATTAATTGTTCAAATTCTAATAAAGTGGAAAGATCGTTTATATTCGCTTTTTGTATTTTAATTTGATCCATAGACATATAGAACTCGTTTAATAGTGTATTCTTAGACCGTTAATACTTTGCCCTCTAGTACAGCTTTAAATCAATCTAGCCATCTACTTTTAGCATTTTATATTAAAAACCATACCTCGTTATTAGATATGTAATGCGTTATACCGTCTCTAATATTCCCAGTTGTAAAATTCGTTAATCTAATATAACTTGGGATTTATTTAAGTTTAGATCCAACCCCAAAACTTCAACGCCGTCTTGGTATATTTTCCTCGTCGCAAATATACATGGAATTATATAATCCTTGCTCTATTTCAGCTTTATAGTGACCTTTTTATCACAAGTTACGTGTTACGACTATTCATTTTTATTTTGCATTACGTTTGCTTCAATTGTTGGCACCTGTTAACTGAATTTATAAGCTCGTAGGCTGGGGTGAGTTTTCGAACCCCAGCATTTATAATCAACAATAGATTAATCTAATTTAAAACACTTCTGCTAAACAATTAAACTAATACTCTTTTTCTTAATTCAACGATAGTTGTTGGACTTCTTAAAATCAGTCCAACCTACGAACTAATTAAGTCTCTGCGACTACTTAGCAGACATTATTCTTTATTAGATCATCAAAAAGTGATTTTATTAACTTTTCTGCTATTCGATATCTTAACCACGAAGTATCATCCATTTTCAGATTGATGTGGTCTACTAATACCGGACTCCTTTTTAGATGATATTATATCAACTCTATAGGAGTCAAAAAATGACAAGACGAACATTTAGTAAAGAATTTAAGCAGGATGCAGCTAACTTGATTCTGGAGCGAGGTTACTCATTTAAGGAAGCCTGTGATGCGACGGGGATATCATTGTGAGATTAAATACAAATGTACTATATTATTAATGACCTAGACAATCCAAGCATTGATGAGGACGAGGATGATGTACCTTTTCTGGAGATTCATGAGGAACTTATAACTAATCCCCGTAGAGGCTGGCATAGCGGTGCAATACTGACTGACCCACCTTTAAGGTCAATAGAAATAGAAGCTACGCCACAATTTGGCTATCAAGGCCCCCCTCCAGATTATTACGATGATGCTATTTCATTGATGTCTCCACGACTTGCAAAAATTCTTACAGAGGCTGGTGTAGATAATATTTATTATTATCCTGTAAACTTAACTTATAGAAAAACTGATATAAGATACGATTGGCTTGCTTTTAACATTGTTGGTCTTATATCAGCCGTAGATGATACTAAATCAGATATAACCAATCCCGATGGTAAGAATTTAATAAACAGCACGATTAAGGGGTTTAGTATAGATAGCTCAAAAACTCATGACCAGTTTTTATTCAGACTTGCTGAGAATGTAATGATTACCCTAGTACATAAAAATATAAAAAATGCTATAGAAAATGCGGGTATAAATACCTTCTCGTTTAGCAAGCCTGAAGACTGCGTTATTGTCTAAGTATAAACCGAGGTCATAAACCGGAACAAACCCTGAATTCAGGCATAATAGAATAAACATGACCTACTTTCTGCTTTCTACGTTTTTGCTTATGGCAGTGAGGCGATAGCTATAGCCATTATCCACAAACTACCAATTGCAAGTATGTAGATTAGCATGCTTACATAAAGTTCAATACGAAGTTTTTTGGAACCACCATACCATAACACAGCATACATAACCGCAAACACTATAGGTAATATTGTGATTGATAATTCGAATATTGAAAGGGGAAGTGGCTATTTTTTAGCGATGGCAGCTTAGTAAAAGTCAAAGAGGTCAGTTAATGATTTTTGACTGCGTCAGAGTTTTTTATACAGCGATCTCATAAAGTACAGCCAGATCGATACTGATAAAATCGCAAAAAAAGCTCCAACAGGTAAAGTAAAAGCTTCTGTTTTAAATAGTCTTGTCGATAATAAATACGCATCCGTTTGTAAATATTCACCATTTTGGACCCCACGAAAAAGATACAGCTTTATATCATCTAAACTTTGAAAAGTGAAAAACGTGCCTAAAAAAATTGCTATGTGACTGTCTAAAGTCGTTTTAAAAACAAAAAATAATAGTACAACGGATATAATAAGTGAGATCAAAAAACCGGTTGAAAATAGAGTCTCAGTGTATACCACAGATATCACGATGATCGATATTAATACGCAGGTTAAAACTATAGCTGATTTTTTATTGTTTAAAGAATATTTAATTAGTAAACCACTAACAACAGCACTTCCAACATAACCGGCAGTAGAAATAATAACACCATTTCCTCCTCCTCTTGTTATATGCCCTGAAAAATCATCATTAATAACATAAGAAGTTACCATACCCCCTGTCAACAATGTTGCTACAACATGCATACTTTCATGTAATGAAGTATAAAGATATTTGAGAGGTGAAAAAACAACCATATCTGAAAATAAAAAGACGAACAAAAAACTAAATAAAATAAAACCGGTGATCTCAATCTTACTTAGTTTATGTTCTTTTTGAAAAAAATTCATTATTGATACTCTATACTTAATTTAACTACCTGAGTTCAGGCGTAGCAGTTAATAATAGATGTATTCTTTTATCGGATAAAGTTGAAATTGACTAACCTTATAGTGATTAAACTAAATCGTACTTTATTATAGAGAATTCTCATAGTTAATTAGAGATTAGCCACATGTAACCTCACAAAGTAAGAATGGGCAGTGATACTTACAACTTTTCATAATCAATAAGATTACAACCTACCAAAAAGGTAAAACTTATGCCTGCTTTTCCTTGTCTAAACCCACCTATCCAAAAAAACAAAAAAGGCGACTAAAAAGCCACCTTCTTTATTTTCTAATTCGGTATTAAACTATCAAACCCGTTCAAACACCGTAGCAATACCTTGCCCTAATCCAATACACATAGTCGCCACTCCAAGAGTGGCATCTTTGCTTTCCATTAATCTAAGCAACGTGCCACTAATTCTTGCACCAGAACAACCAAGCGGATGACCCAATGCAATCGCGCCACCATTTAAATTAACTTTTTCATCCATCACGTCAAGTAAACCTAAATCTTTTAATACAGGTAAAGACTGAGCCGCAAAGGCTTCATTTAATTCCCATAAATCGATATCGGTTGTTTCAAGTCCGGCGCGTTTAAGCGCTTTTTTAACCGCTGGTACTGGTCCGTAACCCATAATTGCAGGATCGCAACCGGCAACACCCATGCTACGAATTTTTGCGATAGGAGTTAAGCCTAATTCTGCCGCTTTTTCTGCGCTCATAATTAGTACCGCAGATGCACCATCTGACAATGCCGATGCATTACCCGCTGTCACCGTACCGCGAGGATCAAATACCGGACGTAAACCCGCTAAACCTTCACGACTGGTTTCTGGACGAATGACTTCATCAAAATCATACATCTTAAGTGCGCCATTTGCATCGTGACCTTCCATTGGCAAAATCTCTTTTGCAAAAGCGCCACTTGTAGTTGCTTTATGTGCTCGTTGATGAGAGTTGTAGGCAAACAGATCTTGAGTTTCACGATCAAACCCGTGCATTTTTCCAAGCAGTTCTGCGGTTAAGCCCATCATGCCCGACCCCTTCGCTGAAAATTTCGCAATTTGCGGCGCAAAATCAACGCCGTGCATCATTGGAACATGTCCCATATGCTCAACACCACCAACGATAAATAGTTCACCATTACCGGTTTGAATAGCTTGGGTAGCAGAATGGATTGCCTGCATGGACGAGCCACATAAACGATTCACAGTTTGACCGGCAACTGAGTGTGGCAAACTGGTCATTAAAGAGGCATTTTTAGCAATGTTAAAACCTTGCTCTAGAGTCTGTTGAACACAGCCCCAAATTACATCTTCAACTTCCGCAGGATCGACCGCTGAGTTTCTGTCTAATAACGCTTGAATTAATCTTGCGCTTAAAATTTCCGCGCGGGTGTGTTTAAAAATTCCACCTTTTGAACGCCCCATCGGAGTTCGGATTGCATCGACTATGACGACATCTTTCATTTTAAATTCTCCTAAATCTTTTGGTTGACGTATTAAGCTTGGTAAAAAGTTTTGTTATCAGCAACCATTTGTTTCAAGCTCGCTGGAACTTCGTAACTTACGCCAAGCGACTGATATTTATCAGCCATCGCAATAATATTTTCTAAACCTGTTTCTTCAGCATATTTAAGCGCGCCACCTCTAAATGGAGGAAAGCCGATACCAAATAACAATGCCATATCAGCTTCTTGTGGAGTCGCAACAATGCCTTCATCTAAACAACGAATGACTTCAAAAATTAGTGGTAACATCATGCGCTCGATAATTTCTTGAGTCTCGTATTCTTTACTTGGCGTACCAAGCAAACCAAATACATCTTCAACAAAATCTTTTTTCGGCTTACCTTTTTTATCTAAGCTATATGCATAAAATCCTTTGCCCGTTTTTTGACCAAAATTTTCGCTATCAAACATTTTTCCAACGACATCGCCATCGATCATCGCCATTCTGTCTGGGAAGCCAGCCGCTAAAACTTCAGCACAATGATAAGCGGTATCCACACCGACAACATCTAGCAAATACGCAGGTCCCATCGGCCAGCCAAATTTAGTCATGACTTTATCAATTTGACGGAAATCCGCACCTTCGTTCATCATTAAGCTAAACCCTCTGAAATAAGGGAAAAGTACCCGGTTCACATAAAAGCCCGGGCAATCTTTAACAACCACTGCTGACTTACCCATTGCGCTCGCGTAAGCAACTGTCGCCGCGATAGTTTCATCGGATGATTTTTCACCGCGAATAACTTCAACCAATGGCATTTTATGTACCGGATTAAAAAAGTGCATTCCACAGAAATTTTCCGGGCGTTTTAAATTAGTTGCCAGCAAGTCGATTGAAATGGTTGACGTGTTTGAAGTTAAAATTGCATCATCGGCGATAATTCCTTCCACTTCTTGCAAAACGATATCTTTTATTTTGGGATTTTCAACAACAGCTTCGACGACTAAGTCAGCATTTTTAACCGCAGAATAATCCAATGACGGTGTAATGGTGGAAACGATTTGTGCCATTTTATCGGCATTTAACTTACCGATTTTTACGCCTTTGCTCAAAATCTTAATCGCTTCATTCATACCTAAATCAAGTGCGGGCTGGTTGATGTCTTTCATCACCACTGGAATCCCTTTACTCGCTGATTGATAAGCAATTCCGCCGCCCATAATTCCAGCACCTAATACAGCAGCTTGCTTGACTTCTTTTGTTGCTACTTTGGCAGCTTTTTTGGCTTTGCCTTTAATTAGTTGATCGCTAAGGAAGACCTGAACCATGGCTCTGGCTTGCGAAGTTTGGCAAACATTAACAAAACCTTCGTGTTCAATTTTAAGCGCTTCATCTCTTGATAATCGTGCGCTTTCTTCAATCACTCGAATAGCTTCCATTGGCGCAGGGTAATGAGGAATAGCTTTTGCGCCGACAACGCCTTTTGCCACATTAAAAGCCATAGTGCTTTCAAGCTTATTCAGCATGAGTGGTTGCTGCTTAAGTGTGCGCCTGTTTTTCCAATCAAGTTTACCATCGGCTGCATCACTGACCATTTGAATCGCTACATTTTTTAGCGCTTCTGGCGCAACAACCGCATCAATCGCTCCAACTTTAAGCGCCGCTTCCGGTTTTTGCGGTTTAGCGGTTGCAATCCACTCAATCGCGTTGTCTGCGCCAATAAGTCTTGGCAAACGAGTCGTTCCACCAAACCCGGGGATAATACCTAATTGAGTTTCTGGTAAACCAACTCTTGCCGCTGGGCTTGCAATCCTAAAATCACAAACAAGCGCCATTTCCATTCCGCCGCCAAGAGCAAAACCATTGATTGCTACCGCTGTTGGGAAAGGTAAATCCTCAAACCCACTGAAAATCGCGTTTGCTTCCGCACACCATTGAATCATTTGTTCTCTAGTGTCGTTGAACATCGCAAGAAATTCAGTAATATCCGCACCAACAATAAAGACACTCTTGGGGCTGGTGACAATAGCACCGCGAACTCCGTTGACCGAATTAAGCGCTTCAATAACAGCTTTTAGTTCCGCAAGTGTGGCTTTATCAAATTTATTGACCGATTCATTTTTATTATCAAATGTAACTTCTGCTATGCCGTTATCCAACATGTCACAGCGAAGAGATTGACCTTCGTATATCATGGGTTGCTCCGTAAAATAGTTTTGCGTTGAGAAAAATGAGTTTTAAAGAGACTAAAACTAAGGATTTTACTCGATTTAAAGGGAATTGTTGAAACTAGTGGCACTAATTATAACCAGTTCAGCATAAAATTCAAACAGTTGTTTGAATTATTTTGCGCGGATTGTGCTTTAGCCTTTATTTCGGTAGTCTGTAGTTATTGATGATAGGTCTGGAGAATCGAATGAAATCTGCGGTTGAGCAACTTTCGACTTATAAAAGCGTTCATTTGGACAAGACACCCATTTAGTTGGTATTTCGACTGAAAAACGTCGAATATTTGAAGCAAAACGAAAAGCAAAAACGGCTTAATCTGAACTCTAAATAATAGAAATGAAACGAACTGAAATAAGACTAACTGGAATAAAATATGAGTGATATTACCAATCTCTATAACGTTCATTTGAGTGATCTATTAAAACGTCATCGTCAATTAATGCAAGAAAATAATCTCAATTATTTGCTGATCCCATCGGGTGTTCCAATCGGTATTTATTTGGACGACATGAGTTATCCATTTAAATCGAGTTTTTTTTTCAGAACTTATTTACCTTTAACTGAAGTGCCTGATTGTTATTTAATTATCGGGTTAACCGAAAAACCGACGCTGGTATATTATCAGCCAGTCGATTTTTGGCATTCACCACCCTCAGATCCCAGTGGCTTTTGGTCAGAGTACTTTGACATTCAAATAATCACTCAGTTTGAGCAAGCGCTAGAATTCTTTCCTGAAAATAATAATCGAGTTGCACTGTTAGGAGAGCAGACTCGTCTGACAAAAAAATTCGACCAAATTGGTCAAAATCCTGAGAAATTACTCAATGCTATTTATTGGCAAAGAGCATATAAAAGTGATTACGAAATCGAATGCATTCGGCAAGCGAATCAACATGCCGCAATCGCGCATCGAGCCGCAGAAGAAGCATTTAAAAATGGTAAGAGCGAATTACAAATTCACCTGGCATATCTGGAAGCATCTGGAATGTTGGAACATCAAATGCCTTATGGAAATATTGTTGCATTAAATGAGCATGGTTCGATATTGCACTACACTAATTGTGAAGCGAAATCACCTGCTGAAAGATGTTCTTTCTTAATTGATGCGGGTGTTACCGTCAATGGCTACCATTCGGATATCACTCGAACTTATTCTTATCAGGAAGATGAGTTTGCCGACTTGATTCGAGCGATGGATCAAATGCAATTAAAATGTATTAATTCAATTAAAACGGGTCAAAAGTATTTGGATCTACATATCAATGCGCACTTACAAATTTCAGAAGTTTTAATTACTCACGGTTTTGTCGGCATGTCTGCTGAAGCAATGGTTGAGACTGGCATATCGCAAACATTTTTCCCACATGGATTAGGGCATTTAATCGGTCTTCAAGTACATGATGTCGGCGGACAGTTTGCTGATAATACTGGCGCAGCTAACCCACCCCCTGATGGTCATCCGTTTTTACGCAGTACCAGAGGTATGGAAAAGAATATGATTTTTACCATCGAGCCGGGTCTGTATTTTATAGAATTATTATTAAAAGAACAGCGAAGTGGCGAGCATAAAAAAGTTTTCAATTGGGATAAAATTGAACAGTTTATGAAGTATGGAGGCATTCGGATCGAGGATAATATAGTTGTGCAAGAAGATGGAGTTTTGAATTTAACCCGAGATGCTTTCGGGAAACTCTAAAGGTTAAAAGACTTATTATCACAGAGTTCTCAGAGGGGAAAAATAACTATAATGATTGTTTTTTGTGCCATTTCATTTTCCTCTGTGATGAAATATCTTTTATAAAAAGCTAAATAAATATGCCTAGCTATAACGTTCCAGCAAATGATGTAAAAGTCGAAGAGACAATATGACCTAAAAGTTACTTCAAGTTCAGATAAAATTTAAGGTGAAAAATTTATGTCAGGCGAGAAATTGAATTATTATCGAAGAAAATTTTTATTTAGCTGTGCCGCGACGGCATTTTTGATCGGCACTCTACCGTTCAGAGTGTTTGGTAAAGGCGTGCTTGGGAGCAGGTTGCATGACATATCGGAAAAGAATTATTTTCCTTACAACATCGATTGGGATGCAACTGGTGTGGATGGGTTTCATGTAGGTAACTTAGTTGGTCATAAGCCCGCTGGCAGGTATGGAGCTGTTACTGTTAAGGACGGGCATTTTTTTATTCCAGGTTTTGGGAGTCTACGATTCTGGGGAACAAATGTAACTTTTGATGATAATTTCCCCTCTCACGAAAGGGCAAAAAAAATAGCCGCAAGGATGTCTAAGCTGGGATTTAATTTGGTGCGGTTTCATCATATGGATGGTTTTTTCAAAAACAGGGCTTTGTGCGATGAGCACTATCTGAAAACAGGAAAATTAAATCCTGACGTTATGGATCGATTATGTTTTTTCATTAATGAATTAAAGAATAATGGCGTTTATCACAATCTGAATTTATTGACCTTCCGCAAGTTTTATCATATTTCCTCACTAACGGATTATAAACAATTAAAAGGAAATAAATTTTCAACACATTTCTCTCCGGATGTTAGGGCTGTACACAAGAAATTCATTAAAGATGTGCTTATGTGGGAAAATAAGTATACAGGCTTTCGTTTGGGACAGGATCCTGCGCTAGCGATGGTGGAGTCAAATAATGAAGACAGCCTGATGGCATTTTTAGGGCGAGGAATACGCAATAAGAAAGTATCTAAATATTATTACAACCAAATAAAGAGCGGGTTCAATAAGTATTTGAAAGAAAAATACAAAAACGATATCAATCTCAAAGGTAGATGGAGATCCCATGAAATACAATCGGGCGAGAAACTAGGTAAATACGAGCTTCCGGATGCACGAGAAGTGCGAAAGAAGGTGCTGTCAGGAGAGGGCTATGGGGAGCGCTTGAAAGATGTTATTCAATATTTGTCTAAGTTGGAGCATGACCATTATTCGGAGATTAAAAGATTTTTGGTTGGGGAGTTAGGATGTGTTGCTCCACTGGGGGGGGTGAATAATTGGTACGGGCATGTGGGGACTATTGGGTCGTTGGGGTCTACAGACTATCTGGATATGCACGGATACCTTAATAAACCGATAGAGATGTCACGCTGGAAATCTTTGGCGTGGAAATTGAAGAACAAAATAACGAATTATTATATGGTGCTGGACGTTAACTACTTAGCATATATCAATGAAACAGCACAGGATCCCGATGTTAAGGCTGAATACCCCCAGTTAAAAAACGATTTTTTTAAATATCCTAAAAATTACGTTGAAGGCATTCCTTGTAGTTTGAGCGAATGGAATCACACTGGTCCAACTCAATATGGTTATCAAATGCCGCTGTTGGTAGCCGCCTATGCATCATTTCAAGACTGGGATTCTTTGGCGCAGTTTCACTACTACGGGCATGTGGAGGATTGGAGTAAGGCTGACTTCATTAAACGGGGATACGATGTAAAAAATGATAGATTGTATTACAAGAACCAATCTGGTTTTGATCCTGCTCTCATGGCACAAACAGCTGCTGCAAGTTTGGCCTTTCGAAGAGGGGATATTTCGGTTGCGAATGCGACAATTCTCTTGGATTTAACCGATGAGAAGAAATGGAAAAACACTATCTTGAATGATAAATACGATACGCGTATGGCGTTGAAGCATCGTATTCGCAAAGTGTATGAAAAAGGAAAGTATGCTGGCAGCATGATGCAAGAAGTAAAGGTTGATGGTGAACCCCGAAATATTGAGAGCGACACAAAAGAGATCGTTTGGGAGACTGTACCTGAGAAAAAACAGGGTAGGATTCTTGTGAACGCTCTACGAACACAGGCTGCCACCGGTAACTTGGAGATGGGCGTCATTGAGCACGAGAATGTCAGGCTTGATGCGACTACCTCAGGAGCCGTCTGGGTGACGTCATTGTCTGAGGATTCCATAGGCAAAGCCAACGAGCTTTTGATAACGATTGCAGGCAACTCGGAAAACGCAGGCGTAAAATACGAAAAGCTACCCTTTAGCAAAACGAAAAGTAATATGGGCTACTATATAGATAAACCTGGTGGCGGACCTGTATTGATGAGCTGGGTAAGAGGGCTGCTCACCATCAAAAATCTAGATGCCTATAAAAGCCTTAAAATATATCCACTGGCCAAAGACTGTCGACCCAGGTCTGCAATTAGTGTTGAGTTATTGAAAGATGGTTTTTCCATGCAGCTCGATGCGGCGCAAACAGTTCTTTATAGGGTAGAAATAATGCGGAGTTGAATCATTTTTGGATTCCGATTCTTATTTTATCGGAAATACAATACTCATTTCTGTTAACATTGCATCAGAAGAAATCTAAGCTTTAAAATCATCTTTAATCAACTTAAAGGGCAAATCACTTTTACTGGGAAACCGTAATCTCTGGAATACTAATCTATGGAATATTACAGCGTAATCAAAACAATCCACATCACAACGGCAATCTTTTCGTTGCTAGGATTTGCGCTGCGTGGTTGGTGGATGTCGACAGAAAATCCGCTGCTACAGAACAAACTGGTGCGAATTTTTCCCCACATAAATGACACATTGTTACTGAGTGCGGCGATTTATCTATCGGTTATGAGCGGTCTTTATCCGTTTGCTGAGGATTGGTTGGGAGCAAAGGTCATTCTTTTAATCTGTTATATCACTGCGGGGCTCTTTGCGCTTAAACGAGGGAAAACCAAAAAGATCAGATTGATTGCTTTCGCGATTGCTTTGCTTTGTATTTCGATGATTTTCTTGTTGGCTTTGTATCGCTCACTACTCATTTGATGGAAATTTCGTGAGAAGTCATCTTGCACATCTATCAAATTTCTCTAGATTCCGTTTTACGGATCTTACTCAATTGCATATCTTTTGCGTGCCATAACTCATTGATCCACTGTTGAAGTTTTTTGCGCTGATCACCACTTTCAATATAACTGCCCTGAACTTCCTCGGGGATATCAATTAGTTTTGCGGTAACGGTGATTTTATCAAGCCGACCAGTCATTAAATCCCAAAAGCTAGGCGAGTGATGATTAGGATAATCGATGGTGACGTCCAATATTTTGGTGATTTCTTCGCCCATTAAAGTTAGTACGTAACCAATTCCCCCCGCTTTTGGTTTAAGCAAGTGCTTAAAAGGCGATTGCTGCTTATCGCGTTTGGCTTCGGTAAAACGCGTGCCTTCAGAAAAATTCATAATGGAGATTGGGATTGTCTTAAATTTTTCGCAGGCTTTTTTAGTCGTTTCAAAATCTTGACCTTTTTTGTGGGGATTTTTCTTGATATAAGATTTTGAATAGCGCTTCATAAATGGAAAATCGAGAGCCCACCAAGCCATGCCTAATACCGGAACCCAAATCAATTGTTGCTTTAAGAAGAACTTTAAAAAAGGGATTTTTCGGTTAAATACATTTTGAAGTACCAAAATATCGACCCAGCTTTGATGGTTTGCCATCACTAAATACCAGCCATCCATTGAGATATTTTGTGGCAAATCGACCTCCCATTGGATGGGTTTGGTTATTTTAAAAATGACTTTATTAAACGATATCCAGTTAGAGGCACAGGTATTCAATAGTTTATCGAAGAGTTTTCTGAGCGTTGTTATTGGTAAAATAACCTTTAGAAAAGCGGTAAGGAATATAGGTATCACCCAAAACAGAGTATTTACCACATGCATTAAAAATGCAATGGAACCAACTAAGAATCGAGGTAAAACTTTGGGTAGCATCAAAAAGCCACGATAGCGTTCTTAAAAAAGCAATTATACCGTGAAAAACTAAAAATGCACTGTTTAGTTAAGCTCTCGCAGGGATCTAATATCCTCTGCAATTAGCCACATTATTCGTTCTCTATGATACAATTATCTGCATACTAGCCATATAATGAAAAAGAGTGAGCCATGTTAGACGCAAAAAAAATTGAAGAACTAGCCGATAAATTTAGCCAAAGCATTCCTCCTGGAGCTAAAGCTTTCCAACAGGATATAGAGAATAATTTCAAACGGATCTTGCAATCGTTAATCGGAAAAATGGATCTGGTTACTCGTGAAGAGTTTGATGTTCAGAAAAAGGTTCTTGCGAGAACTCGAGAAAAAATTGAAGCGTTAGAGAAAATTATTGGTGAGATGGAGAAAAGCCAGACGCCTGATTAATGTCTCGAAATTTGCCGTTTTTTAGATGCGCTTTCCATTAAAAAGATTTTCAAATTCGCGGTAGACATGGGTTTTGCAAAATAATAGCCCTGAATATAATCGCAATTTTTTTCACTCAGAAATTGGGCTTGCCTTCCGTCTTCTACTCCTTCTGCGACGACTTTAATCCCTAGCTTGTGAGACAAGTCGATCATGGACTCGACAATTGCTGATTCTTTACCGTCTGACAGAATATTATCAATAAACGCTTTATCAATTTTTAAAATATTTGCTGGGAAGTTTTTCAAATAACTGAGCGAGGAATAACCTTTACCAAAGTCATCTAGCGCGATTGAAATCCCTAAATCGGATAGTTCATTTAGTACGTGATTATTACGCTCAACGTGTTCGATCATTATATCTTCAGTTAATTCTATTTCCAGATAGCTGGCGTCTAAGGAACTATCTTGAAGTGCCAGATAAATACTTTGTTTTAAATCACCTAATTTAAAATGTGAACCAGAAATATTAACCGCAAATCGCATTTTACCGTGTAGATCAGTGATCGATTTTGCGATACTACAAACTTCTCTTATCACCCACTGTTCGACCGTGACCATTAAACCCAACTCTTCTAAAATCGGAATAAAACGATCGGGTGAAACAAGCCCAATAGTTGGGTGATTCCAGCGTAATAAAGCCTCGGCTCCGCAGACGGTGTGATCACGTGCTCTAACTTGAGGCTGAAAATAGACTTCAAACTCACCTTTGATCATTGCGCGTCGCAAACTGCGTTCTAATTCCAGTTTTAGCCGAGCTTGCTCATTCAGTTCATTGGTATAAAAATAGAATTTATTTCTGCCTAAATCTTTGGCTTTGTACAAAGCGACATCTGCACTCTTCATTAGCGTTTGTGGATCTAAACCACATTCCGGAAAATAAGCGATGCCTATACTGGTAGTGACATACAACTCATGATGTCTGATTTTAATCATTGGCTCAATTGCCATTTGAATTTTTTGCGCAATAAATGAAAGCTCTTTTTTGCTCTTGGAGTTATCCAATAACACCGTGAATTCATCACCGCCAATTCTTGCGACAATATCAGTGGCTCTGACTGCTTCTCTAATTCGATTAGCAACCTCAATTAACAGCATATCGCCAACATCATGACCTAAAGAATCATTAATGTGCTTAAACTTATCAAGATCCATAAACAACAAACCAAAAGTCGAATGTTGCCGTTTAGAAATGCTAATGGAATGAGATAAATGTTCATAAAATAAATAGCGATTCGCTAAACCAGTGAGTTGATCATGGGTCGCTAAAAAACTTAATTTTGCTTCGGCATTGCGTCGACCAATGGCATGTCGAATGCACCTGTCTAATAAATTTGGAGATATTTCATCGAGAGGGATACTATCAGTAGCTCCCGCTTGCATCACTTTGTTATCAAAGATAATGTCATCGGTGTGGCTGATTAAAATAATAGGGGTCGGTAGTTCGAGTTCGACAATACTTTGAATTGTTTCAAGATCAACTTGGTCGTTGGGATCTTTAACTATAAGGATCACATCAAAATGACTGTTTGCAAAAACCTCTTCTCGAAACATCTCGCGCCAATTAACTTGATACTGCGTGTTAATTTGATGCGTTAACATATTATCGATAGAAGCAAAATTCTTTTTACTTTTTTCAAACAGCAAAACGTTAATCATTTCAAACTGGTCTATTTACATTTGCAATAGGATATATCCAGTATAGACAGAGATTTTCGCTTTTGCCAAAGGATGGCGCTTTAATTTAACAGCATTCGATATATGAGTTTATGAATAAATTTTCCGTAGGGAGGAAAGGCTGCACTAGCAGTATAAAAAACACCTTTTTTTAGAACCGACTTAGCTGCGCTGAATGTTTTAAAGCCTTCTATTGCATGGTATTTTCCCATACCTGACGAGCCAACCCCACCAAAAGGTAAGTCGTCTTGGATCACATGACTGGCGGTATCGTTTATACAAACTCCCCCTGCGTGGGTATGGGTAAGAATTCGTGTTTCCAGGTTTTTATCTTTAGTAAATAAATAAAGTGCAAGAGGTCGAGATTTTGTATTAACAAAAGCGACTGCTTCGTCAATGTTTTTATAAGTCACGATTGGCAGCAATGGTCCGAATATTTCCTGTTGCATAACTGACATCGTCTCATTACTGTTTAATATTAATTGCAGAGGCATTAAACGTGGCAACTCGCCAGCAACATCTCCAATGGAGATAATTTCAGCACCTTTATCAATCGCATCTTTCAACCAGTTTTGCAGTCGTTGGTGTTGCGGATCATTTATAACCGAAGTGTAATCGCCGTTGCCAATATCCGGGTACAACAGCTTAAACTGCTGTTTAAACGATTCAATTAAGTCGGCTAGCATGGCTTCGGGACACAAAACATAATCGGGGGCGACACAGGTTTGTCCGGCGTTTAAACATTTTCCGTACAACATTCTTGTGACAGCAAATTCAGCCGACACATCCGGTGCAATAATTGCCGGCGATTTTCCACCCAACTCTAAAGTTACTGGTGTTAAATTTTTTGCCGCAGAAGCCATCACCAGCTTTCCAACTTCAGTCGATCCGGTAAACAATAAATGATCAAATGGCAACCCTGAAAAATCTGCGGCTAATTCTGCGTCACCAGTAACCATTGATACCTCGTCGTTCGAGAATGCATCACTAAGGATTTCGCTAATTACCCGATTAGCATAGGGCGTGAATTCACTTGGTTTGATGATCGCACGATTACCAGCGGCAATTGACGCAACCAATGGTCCTAGCGACAAAAGAACCGGATAATTCCAAGGTGACATGATCCCTATCACCCCTAAAGGCTGATAAAAAATCCGATTTTTAGCTGGTTGAAACATCAAAGTCACTTTACGTTTTTCAGGCTTCATCCAATTTCGTAAATTTTTCATCGCGTGATCAATGGACATTACAACTGGCATAATATCAGCAATTAACGACTCATCTGTCGAGCGACTGCCAAAATCAGCCTCGATCGCCTTAACGAGTTTTTCTTTGTGTTTGAGTAAAGCTTTTTTGAGGGCGATTAATTGTTGTTTGCGCAGTTTTTCTGAAGGATAAGGGTCGGATAAAAACGCCGCTTTTTGATTTTCTAATATTTGAGTAACATCATAGATATTCGTTTGATTCATATTTAGATTATTCCTTGTTTAAAACTTATTCTGTCACATCAAAATTGATTAAGCCCAACCAAAATCAGCTTCTTAACCATCTGCATTTGCACGGAACCTTTATCCAAGACTACCGGTAATTGCACTTTCAACATTAAATTTTTTCTACCAGAGCTGTAGACGCAGCTAAAAGAAGGTAGAATACCCCGAAACTAAATTGTTTTATCATAATGATATTATTCCTAAATTAATTCACTAAAGATACACAAAGCCCTTATGGATGTCACACCAATTTTAGATAGTTTAAATCAAGCCCAGCGAGAAGCTGTTACTGCTGATGTACCAGCGTTATTAGTTCTCGCAGGGGCGGGGTCTGGAAAAACCCGGGTTTTAGTTCATCGAATTGCTTGGTTGATCGCGATGGAAAATTTATCGCCTCATGCGATTATGGCGGTTACTTTTACCAATAAAGCAGCTCATGAAATGCGCTCGCGAGTAGAAAATCTGCTTGGTCGAAATAGCAGTAGTATGTGGATAGGTACCTTTCATGGACTTGCTCATCGTTTGTTGCGAGCTCATGCGAGAGAAGCGGATTTACCGGATACTTTTCAGATCCTAGATTCAGACGACCAACTTCGCGTGATCAAGCGGGTCATGAAAGATTTAAATTTAGATGAAAATGAGTGGCCCGCAAAACAGGCGCAGTGGTTTATCAACCACCAGAAGGATGAAGGGATAAGACCGCAAGACATCAACCACCGAGGTGATCTATTTACCAGCACTCACACTAAAATTTACTTTCAATATCAAAACGCTTGTCAAGTCGGCGGATTAGTTGATTTTGCCGAACTTTTGTTTAAAGCCTTTGAGATAATTAGAGATAAACAGCATCTACGAGAACATTATCAAGAACGATTTAAACATTTATTAGTTGATGAATTTCAAGATACCAACGGTATTCAATACGCTTGGATTAAATTACTTACATCCAATGAATGCCGCGTTTCAATTGTCGGTGATGACGATCAATCTATTTACGGATGGCGTGGTGCAAAAATTGAGAATATTCAACGATTCGAAAATGAATATTCGAATAATAAAATAATCCGTTTAGAACAAAATTATCGCTCAACTGGCAATATTCTCAAAGCAGCCAATGCCGTTATTGCCAATAACCAGGAACGCATGGGTAAAAATTTGTGGACCGATGGTAACAATGGCGAACCCATTTCGATCTACGCTGCGTTTAATGAGCAAGAAGAGGCTCGTTTTATTTCTGGTCGAATTACCGACTGGTACCAACAGGGCAATGCTTATAGAGATAGTGCAATTTTATATCGCTCAAATGCTCAGTCCCGAGTTTTAGAAGAATTTTTACTGCAACGACAAATCCCGTATCGTATTTATGGCGGTTTAAAGTTCTTTGAAAGAGCTGAAGTAAAAACTACACTCGCATACATACGCTTAATGTATAACCACCAAGATGATGCAGCATTTGAACGAGTGGTTAATCTGCCGACTCGCGGTTTAGGACAAAAAAGCGTTGAGCAAATTCGCCAACGTGCTCGCGAGCAACAGTGCACTTTATGGCAAGCAGCAGTCGAAATAGTCGATCAATTATTATTGCCTGCAAAAGCAGCAGTATCCTTAGGTGGTTTTTTGTCTTTGATCAAACATGGTTTTGAAGAATTTCATGAATTACCACTTTCAGAACAAATCCAACTAACTATTGAGTCTGCGGGATTAGATCTTCATTACCAAAAAGAAAAAGGCGAAAAAGCCTTAGCGAGAAAAGAAAACCTGGCAGAACTTGCAAACGCAGCAAGAGAATTTGATTACGATGATTATCCAGATCTATCACCAATGACTGCTTTTTTATCGCATGCATCCTTAGAAGCCGGGGACAATCAGGCAGAGCAATATGAAGATTGCGTGCAATTAATGACCTTGCATTCGGCAAAAGGATTAGAATTTCCGTTGGTGTTTATCGCTGGTATGGAAGAAAAATTATTTCCTCATTCAATGTCGATGGAAGAGCCTGAAAAATTAGAAGAAGAACGCCGCTTAGCTTACGTTGGGATCACTCGAGCCATGCAAAAACTGTATCTTATTTATACCGAAAAGAGGCGGTTGTACGGCAAAGAAACTTACCCTGCCGTTTCACGATTTATTCGAGAAATACCAGCTGAACTAAAAGAAAACGTGCGTCTAAATGCACAAATAAGGCAACCATTTTTTGAAACATCTGCATCTCTCTCAAAGTCTTTAAAATCTAACAATGAAACCGGATTCACATTGGGACAGATGGTTGAACACCCAAAATTTGGTATTGGAATTATATTAAAATGCGAAGGGCAAGGAGCGCAAGCCAGAGTACAGGTTAATTTTGAAGACAACGGTTTTAAAGAGTTATCACTCGCTTACGCACGATTAACCCCCTGTTGATTGAATCAGTTCGACCCAATTAAGCATAAAAAAAGACCCCAAAACAAGCGTTTTGGGGTCGATCAGGGATCCAGTTTGGGGAAACCAAATCCCAAGCCCGCGTCAATTAGGAGGGGTTGCGGGAGATGCATTACACATCTGCTTAATAGGACGACGTTAACGGCAAATAGTTTCAGATTAATTGAAAGAGTAAATGTAAATAAATGTTACCGACTGTTATCAATTGAATAATAACCAATTAGCTTTTTGGTATTGCGTATAACTGATCTGCTTGGTTATACATTAGCCATGAAGCTAACACATATTTATCATTAGATACCGGGACACATCCACGATGAGTGTGAGTAAAGTTAACCGGTGCTAGTACCAAGCTCCCTTTTTGAGGTTTGATTTTAGCGTTTTGGTAAAAAAATTCAGTTTCACCGCCCTCTTCAACATCGTTCAGGTAAACTAGCCATAATAAAACCCGATGTAATGATTTTTGTGAAGCGTCGCTAGGATGAGGAAAATGCTCTGAATGCCAGTGATGATAACCACCTTTACCTTTTGTATATCGCTGCAGATTGATGCTATCTAGACGAAAAATCATTTTTACCATATTTTCAATAGCTAAATCGTCTACTTTGGCAATATCTTCATAAGTGACAGTCCTAATAGCTTTGTTTTTAGGATCTTGAATAGATGGTGAGATCGCACCCGTGATCAGAAATGGAAACTCACGGGCATAATTGATGGTCGCCTTTAATATCAAATGGGATAGCTGATTACATTCCTGCTGCCACTCTTTATGCTGGCTGATGTAACAATCGAGACTATCTTTTTTGTGTTTATCAACACCCGCACCGGTTCTGCCTGCCTCTTTATGGGGAAAAGCCTCAAATTTCTCAATCAGTTGATCACAATACTCGCCTGAAAGCGCATTTTTGAACTCAACAATAAAGTTAGACATGAAAACTCCTCAATTGAACAACAAAACTGAATGGATATTAACGCGGAAATCGGTTAGATTAAACTAAATCATTCGATTAAATTATCAAGGATAAAAGGAATTTATGAAAAACCTAGTTATCATCACGCTTTTCAGTGTCGCCAGCCTTGTTCAGCTCTCTTACGCTCAGCAAGTTGAATCGACAAACCCGCAAAATAATTTAGAAAAAATCAAAGCGATGACCGATTTAGATTGTGACAATAGCAGCCAGTGTAAAAGCATCGGAATTGGTCATTCGCCCTGTGGTGGATATGCTCGATATCTCGTTTATTCTGCAAAGACCACTGAAATCAAAAAATTGAAAAGCCTAGCAAATCAGTACAGTTTAGAGCAGCAACAAAAAAATAAAAAAACTGGAATGGTTGGTATTTGTGTCCATATTTCGCCACCGAAAACCTATTGCTCAGCCAATCAATGCATTGCCAGTACGAGTGCCTTCCAATAAATATCGTTAAGGAGTCATCCCCATGTTAACTATTTTAGTTAAACTTTTAAAAGCGCTTAATTCTGAACAATCGGCTAGCCAGCTAGCGATAGCGATATCCTTAGCGGTGATATTAGGCTTTACTCCAATATTATCGTTACATAACATATTTGTAGTGTTGATAGCCCTTTGGTTCAGAGTTAACTTAACACTTCTACTCGTCAGCTATCCATTATTTGCATTTATTGGTTTTTTACTCTCATCAGTATTTGAATCAGTTGGTTTAAGTATTTTGCAAACACAATCGCTCATTCCAGTTTGGGAATCCTTCTTTAATACCTTAGTTGGTCGCTGGAGTAATTTTTATTACAGCGGCGTGATGGGGTCGTTTGTTATTAGCCTGGTGACTGCCATTATTTTATTTCCAATAGTCAAATTAATGATCCGTGGCTACCGAGAAAAATGGATGACAAAATTTAATCAATTTAAGCTGACAAAAATATTAAAAGCATCCAAGTTCTGGCAACTCTACTCTGCATAGTCCGCTTGAACGAAAATATTGAGACATAAACATTTTTAAGATAAAAGGATATCACGATGAAAATATTTAGATTATGGGGAATCGTTGCTTTCTTTATATTAGGCGTAATTTTAGCCTTGAGCTGGTACTTTGTAGCACCATTTATTATCGCAAACGGGATTGAAGAGGTCGGATCGGAAGCGCTTGGCGCAAAGGTAAGTGTAGACAAAGTTGACGTCGCACTGTTTCCGTTACGAATCAAAATAAACCGCTTGCAAGCGACAGATCCTGATCAACCAATGACCAATTTGTTTGAAGCAGAACAAATTAATTTTGCTGTTGATTCCAAAGCGCTTTTATGGAAAAAAGTGTTAATTGACGAGCTAACCATCTCTGGCATTCAAATGGGCACCAAAAGAGCATCAAGTGGAGAGCTAGCTGGCGGAAGAAGGACTGCGGCCCTCGCCAAAGACATCGCTTCCGTCGAATTACCAGAATTAACCGAAGAAAATATAAAAGAGATGGTATCTAAAGCCGATTTAATCACGATCAAGCGTTTAAAAGCCTTAGACCAAACACAAAAAGATATGCATGATTATTGGAAGACCGCGCTGGACGAAAATTCTACTCAAGAGCGACTGTTACTTCTCCAAGAAGAATTCAACCGCCTATCTAAAAGAGCAAAAGAAAACAAATTAAATTTACTTACTGATGGGAAAAAGTGGAAAAAACTAAAGAAAAATATTGATCTAGAACGGAAAAATATCTCAGAACTAAAAGATAAAATTAAAACCGATAAAAAAGTATTACAACAGCAAATATCGAGTGTTCGCCAAGGTCCGAAAGACGACCTTGCAGCGATCATGAATCAGACAGGTTTAGGAAGTGGTATTGGTGGACTATCGGATAAATTCTTAGGTCCTCAGTTTACTCCATGGATAGAAAAAGCTGTAGCGATGACCAGTGAGATGTCGCAAGGAAGTGAAAGCGGATCTGAAAATGACGCTCCGGTTTATTCCACTAGCAAAGGAAAGTTCGTTCAGTTTAAAGACAAGCAAATTTTTCCAGATCTATTGATTAACAAAGTCAATTTAAGTGGCAAAGACACCGATTGGGAGTTATCTGGCTTAGGTAGCAACATTGGGTATTTTCCATGGTTGGTAGGTAAACCCGCAAATCTTAATATTGATTTAACCGGTGATGGCAACGCGTCACTAGCACTCAATAGCAATTGGGCTAATGCTAATGAAATGCATACCAAAATAAACACGGTGGTTTCTGATTGGCAAATTAACCACATGAAATTAATGCAAACCGATCAAGGAAGTTGGGTAGTTAATTCTGGCAAATTCGACTCAACACTCAAAGGTCATCTAACTTTAGAAAAGGTTGATCTAAAATTGTCATTAACACTAAGTAAGCCAAGTATTACTGCGCCTGAAAATTTAACTGGCTGGCAAAAAACATTAGCGTCATCACTTAATCAGCAACAACAACTAACCCTCGAAGTGATTGCAACGGGATCGATAGATAACCCAAAGATAAATGTAAAATCAAGTTTAGAAAAATTATTTTCAGCCGCCATTGGCGAAAAAGTAAAACAACAAGCAGAAAAATTGAAAGGTAAATTTACTACAGCGATATCAGAAAAAGTTGGCGATCTTTCTTCACTCGATGGGATCACCGGAGGTTTCGATCAATGGAGTGAACAGCTTAAAGGTAATGATGAGTTATTGAATAATCTTAAAAAAGGGATTTAAATTGGTCACTAAAAGTCAAAAATGGTTGCTTGAAATTGACCTGATTGAGTTATAATTGAAAACACAAAAAGAATGATATCTCGGAGAAATTTTAACCTTAATGGCTATTTTTACAGAAACACACATTAAGTCCGCCTGTGATTATGGCAGCTTTCAAAGGGGTAAGAGTTATTTTCAATCCGGTCGAGTTCAAGATTTTAATATTGAATTAGAAATTGAAGATCGTTCAATCATTATTTTAGGTTTTGTCGCTGGCAGCTATCAATACTCACAAAATATAGAAATCATTCGAAAGAATAAATTAGTTGATATCGACGGTGACTGTGATTGCCCTGTAGGATACAACTGTAAACATGTAGTCGCTGTATTGTTAGCCTTTCTTGAAAAATACCCCCATTATGATAAACCTGTACCAAAACCTAAACCTGTCTCTCTTCAAACTAAGGCACTTAATCAATGGCTTGAAGGTCTGTCTAGCTTTACTCAACCAACTCCAGAAAACCATATAGATGATCCGAAACAATGGTTAGCTTATATTATAAAACAAAATATCTATAGTGAAAGTGTTGAAATCGAAATAGTAAGAACCGGGTTCAAAAAAGATATGGGGTATTACAAACCTAAGACTGTCAATTTTTATAGCCTCTTTGATTCAGTTTCTTATTATGGTAATCCACCTAAATATTTTAATAGTGGTGATCGGACAATTCTATCGTTAATCAATTCTCAGAGAAGCCGTTATTTCTCTAATAAGCCAATAATACTTGAAGGAACATTAGGGAAAATAATTTTGGAGAAAATGTTAAATTCAAGGCGCTGTTTCTGGGGAGAAGTTAGCGATGAAACTATTTTGTTTGCTGGCTCACCGTTGGAACTAAAGTACCAATGGAAAAGTACCTCTCTACTTGAAGATACTTCAGAATTAATCACCAATTTAAAAAAACATCAGTTAATCGTACCGACCGAACCTCTTTGTTATGTTGATTTAGAAAAAATGCAAATCGGTGAATTACAAGGTAATTTAAATAAACAACATATCGAAACAATAAATCAAATGCCTCCCGTCGCGAATGATAACTTACAAGAGCTTAGTTTCAAATTAATAGCGGAAAATCTTGAAAACTCTATTCCATTGCCGACACCTATTGAAGTTACTCATATTGATTCGAGCCAACTGACACCAAAAATTTTATTGTCAAAAATCGTTCTTGATAATAATAAAGAGCTTTATGCCATTCATCTCAGTTGGTTATATGCGGATATAGACGTGCAGCTTTTTGATGATATGATTATTTCCAAAAAAAGCGCTACTGGCTATGTGAAAATAACTCGTGATGAATCAACCGAAATTGAATATATTGAACAATTATACCGACTTGATTTTGAGTTGTTTCGCTTTAACGATAACTCAAGTGAAATATTATTTTTACAATCTCCAACTCTAACCAAGCAAGAACAATTATTTCACTGGAAAAAATTCTTTGAGTCCGATCTTCATCTATTACGAGAGCAGGGCTGGAAAGTCGATATTTCTTCTGATTTTCACTTAGATTTTATTGAGCCTGAAGATGATTGGGATATGGAAGTTGTCGATGAGAATGATTGGTTTAGTTTAAAATTCGATTTAAAACTAGGAAAGAACAAAAAAATCCCTTTGATCCCGATTATCAGCCCGCTTTTAAATGATTACGATCTTGATGATATACCCGAAGAGTTGTTAGTCGAAACAAAACCCGGGCAATATTTAACCTTAGAAAAAAATAGGGTGATGCCTATTTTAAAACTGCTTTACGAGCTATTTGATACGCCACCTTTATCCCAAGACTCAATCAAAATTTCTGCATTTGATGCACTACAACTCAACAAACTCACTAATGATGATGCGACTAATATTAATTGGCTCGGTAGTAAAAAGCTTAAAACATTGGGAGATAAACTAGCAAAATTTGATGGGCTAAAACAAGTGCTTCCGAGTAAATACTTTAAAGGTGAGTTAAGAGAGTATCAACAGCAAGGATTAAACTGGCTACAATTTTTACGAGACTTTGAATTTGGAGGATTATTGGCTGATGATATGGGATTAGGTAAAACCGTCCAAACATTGGTTCATTTGCAAAAAGAAAAAACATCGAAGCGAATGAAAATACCTTGCTTAGTCGTTGCGCCAACAAGTTTAATGTCAAATTGGAAAAGAGAAGCGGCACAATTCACTCCCAACCTCAAAGTGTTGATTTTGCAAGGTTCTGATCGTAAACAGTATTTTGATAAAATTGAACAACACGATTTAATCTTAACTACTTACCCGCTAATTGTTAGAGACTATGATACCTTATCAGAAATTAATTTTTATACTATTGTTTTGGATGAAGCGCAAAATATCAAGAACCCTAAAGCTAAGGCAACTAAATTACTAAAGACATTAAAAACAAGATACCGATTAGCTTTAACTGGCACACCTATGGAAAATCATTTAGGAGAAATGTGGTCTATTTTTGATTTTTTAATGCCAGGATTTTTAGGTAGCGAAGCAGGATTTAGAAGGAAGTATCGAACACCGATAGAAAAGCATGGTAATCAAGATTTATCAAAAATGCTCAATCATCGAGTAAAACCCTTTTTATTGCGTCGAAATAAAGAAATTGTCGCGAAAGAATTACCACCAAAAACAACCATCATTAAAAGCGTCACGTTTGAAAGTTCCCAATCAACGCTTTACGAATCAATCCGGATCGCGATGGAAAAAAAGATCATGAATGCGATATCAGCCAAGGGGCTAAACCGCAGCCATATCACTATTTTGGATGCACTGTTAAAATTACGTCAAGTTTGCTGCGATCCACAGCTGCTCAAATTAACTCAAGCAAAAAAAGTAAAAGCCTCGGCGAAATTGGAGTTGTTAATGTTGATGCTCCCGGAGTTATTAGAAGAAGGGCGTAAGATCCTTGTTTTTTCTCAATTTACCAGTATGCTAAGTATAATTGAAGCTCAACTGAATGCTAAAAAAATCGATTACACCAAACTAACTGGTAGCACAAAAAATCGAGAGCAAGCCATTAACCGATTTACAGATGGTCAAGTTAACGTATTTCTTATTAGTTTAAAAGCGGGTGGTGTTGGATTAAATTTAACCGAAGCCGATACCGTTATTCATTATGATCCCTGGTGGAACCCGGCAGTCGAAAATCAAGCCAGTGATAGAGCACACAGGATCGGTCAAGACAAGCCGGTATTTGTATATAAATTAGTAGTTGAAAATACTCTCGAAGAAAAAATCCTCGAAATGCAACAGAGAAAACAAGCATTAGCAGATGGTGTATACGGTGACAAAAAAACCAGTGATGGTCTTGCTTTAACGTCTAAAGATATTGAAGATCTGTTGTCCCCTAGTATTTAGCATGGTCAAAGAAGCAGACAAAACGTTATTAAACGACCTTGGTTTTCAACTAATCGAAGGACTGATTGATCATGATAACTTGTTACAAATAAGACAAGAACTTGATAGGTTTGTTCATCCTCAGAATAAAGGTGGCATCCGAAGCGCCGAAAAAAAGCTATCCTCAGTAAAAAACTTTGTCAAATCTGACATTTTGCTAAATCAAGCCAAATATTTCCTCAATAACGAACCAAATATAGTACGTGTGATCCTTTTCAACAAAACACCAGAAAACAATTGGCTTGTAAGATGGCATCAAGATAAAACCGTCGCAGTATCAAAAAAGTTTGTTGCTGATAGATGGAATAATTGGACTGTCAAAGATGGTATCCATCATGCGCATCCACCATCCGATGTTCTCAATAAAATGATAACTTTTCGAATTCATTTAGATGATACGAATGCAGATAATGGCTGTTTACAGGTCATACCAAAGAGTCATTTAAATGGCTCACTGGAACAGTCAATAATCGACGAATACGTTAATCTGCATACTAGTGTTTTATGTGAAGCAAAAGCCGGAACAACGCTTGTAATGCGACCACTTTTATTACACTCTTCAAGTAAAGCGATATCAGCTCAATTCCGACGAGTTTTGCATATAGAATTTAGTTCATACAAATTACCCAATGGTGTACGCTGGGCATAATTTTTTCAAGGGACAAGGCTCGCTCTATCAAACAAACATATTATGCAGTATGCTTGTTGATAGGGCTACCCAGAAATAGATATAGGAAATAACCTTAGCAAAGCCGTTGTTCACCTGAAGTGGTCACTGGTCGAATAATATTATTTAATATATAGAGTTCTCGATAGATTTTGACTGAGACTTCTAATTAGCTATCGAATGTATTTTGCAAAGCGAAGTACTGGAGTTTAAATTTATGCGTTGTTTTTCAAGTATGTTTATACTGGTGTTTCTTGGTATTTTTACAATTACTGCGAATGCCAATTTTGAGGAGGAAGCGGCGAAAGCTTACAAGGAAAATAGATTTTCAGATATGGTTAGTATACTAGAGTCCGCAGCGAACAAAGGCGATGTAAAAGCACAAAACATGCTCGGTAAAATTTATCGGGATGGTCATGAGAAAATAAATATAACCAAAAACCTAGGTATAGCACACGATTGGTTCCTCAAGGCGGCGAAACAAGGCTCTAGCCATGACATGATCGAATTATCGCTCTTGTATTTTTACCAACCCAGTATAAAAAATATCTCAGAAGGAGAAAGATGGATGCTTCGTGCTGCTGAGCTCGGTCAACCTCATGCCCAATATAATCTATCTCAATTATATTTTAGTGGCTTGGAAACCATCAAGAAGAATAGGGAAAAAGCGTTTCATTGGGGACTGAAAGCGGCCAATCAATCACATGTAGAGGCTATGGTGGGTGTCAGTTCGGCTTATTCGTATGGGTGGGGGGTAGACAAAAACCTAGGCGCAGCATATGAATGGAGGTTAAAAGCAGCTCAGGTCGGTCATGTGCATTCTCAGATGAGTATCGCTCATGGGTTTCTTCGCGATGGAATGAGTGGGCTAAGTTATGAAAATGCAGCTTCTTGGTTCAAGAAAGCCGCCGATCAAGGCTACCCTAGTGCGAAAGAAAAATACGCATGGGTAAAGAGTATCATGGCTGATCCACATCTTGTTTATCTTGAGGCATCACCTTATGTGGAGACGTTAACGATTTTTTATTCACTAGGCTGTCATAAATGTTTATCTTTTTTTTATGAACACTTAGAATATTTACTTCAGCAGAACTTAAATGGAAACATAAATCTTTTGTTTCGGGAGACCCCATACAGACTTTCTGATTCTGGTAAAGCCGTTTATGGTAAGCCAAACATCAATGTTAAAACTCCTTCATATTATACGCATTGTATTCGTTCTGTAGATGGATACAGAAGTTTTGCCAAATCACTTTTTACATTAGCCAAGTTGGCAAAAACGAATATCTCAGAGACTGGTAAGGGTAGAAATACTATGGATTGGACATATATGGCTTTTGCCAAGAGCGATAACCTTCATGGAAAATATGCTACTTTACAGGCATTGTACTCACAATTGTTGGTAGAATTTGATATCGAGCCACGTCAATGTGATAAAGGGCAATATCAAAGTTATATCACACATATTGAAAATGAAAATTCTAGTGCTATGGCAGGTGAATATATATTTAAAGGGAAAAAATATAAGTCTGACTATTCAGATCCTGTTGGTCATAAAAAATTGCACACGCAACTTATGTTAGATTTAAAAAAATATATCTCTGCTAGTCAAAGATAACGGGGCTTGTTTTGTAAGAAAAGACCGCAAGTAAAATCAATGACTCACTGGAACAATCAAAAGTCAACGAATATGTTAATCTTCATACTAGTGTTTTATGTGAAGCAAAAGCCGGAACAACGATTATAATGCGACCACATTTATTACACTCTTCAAGTAAAGCGATATCAGCTCAATTCCGACGAGTTTTGCATATAGAATTTAGTTCATACAAATTACCCAATGGTGTACGCTGGGCATAATTTTTTCAAAAGTGTCCCCGTGATAAATTTGTGATAATTTCGTGACGCCGATGGGACAATTTCCATTTAAATTAGCCGTTCTTTAACCTGAAAAGAACGACCTAATGAAAATCAACCGTTTAATCGGTGTTTAAACCCTTGGCTTAGCCTCTGTTAGCGCAACTGCCCAACAAATTGAAGTAACCATCACCAATCTAACTCATTGAATTTATTACACCCCATCCGTTGTTGCTGCTCATGATCAGTTAGGGTCAATATCTGATATTAAATTTTTAACATAAGATTCTAGCTGATCAAGAACTATCGGATCTCGTTTATCATTTCTTAGCTCTTTCATTATTTCCACAAAATCTGAGTAAACTAATGTTGATCCACTTTCAGGATCAAAAATTAGTGATCTTCTTAAATTTTCCCATCGATTTAGCTCGGATGTATTTAATCTTTCCATCGCATTACGAGCACGATATCTAAACAGTAATTCTTTTAATCGCTTGTCAGAAAACTGATAATTCGAATCCGATAAATCTTGCCAACTAGCATTACGGATCTGATCCATTTTATTTTTATCTGACGTACCGAAAAAACCACCCGAGTAAAGGGCATGATCTGGATTGGTCGTTTGTACGAATTTTTTACCGGTATAGACCTCATGCAGTTTTTTAATGAAGGGTTTAATAAACGCCGTTAACTGATTCGCTCTTTCAAGACATTCTGGCAAATCAATTTGTAGCCTTTGTTGGCATTCTTCATTCATTACTCCGAGTGGAGCAACGGCTGGACATTTATTATAATGAACTTCTTTTATTGCTAGCCTTTGTACACCTTCAGGTAAATCACCTTGTCGAGTAAAAATTCGTTCACTGATTTGATCGCTACTAAACTCTTCTAACCCCTCAATTGTCCGAGTCAAATCAATACAAATAACACTATTTTTATTCGTAGGATGTTTCATTAGTGGCATCATCACGCCAGTATATTGATGGGCACTACCGAGCATTCCCGAACAATGCACAAAAGGTTTATGACTAATTACGTCTATTTCAGCCATAACAAGTCGTTTGTCCTTCAAAGACAATAAATATTCATAAAGTTTAGGCTGTTTTTGTTTAACCAATTTTGCCATGTTGATGGTGGCGTAAACGTCAGCCAAAGCATCATGGGCGTCTTCATGTTCAATTCCATTGGCTTGACTCAATAATTCCAAGCGAAAACTTACAACACCTTTTTCATCTGTTGACCACTCAATTCCTTCGGGTCTTAACGCATGAGTCATTCTTACCAAATCGATAATATCCCATCTTGAATTTCCGTTTTGCCATTCGCGGGCGTACGCATCGTAAAAATTTCGATAAAATCCGTGGCGAATAATTTCATCGTCAAAACGAATATTATTGTACCCGACACTGCAAGTGTTTGGCTCTGAAATTTGCATATGAATTTCGTGAAAAAAATCTTTTTCACAGAGACCTTCTTGCAATGCCCTTTGTGGTGTAATTCCGGTAATCAAACAAGACTCAGGATGCGGAATAAAATCATTTGACGGTTTACAGTAAATATTGATCGGCGCATCGATGATATTAAACTCATAGTCAGTTCGCACTCCAGCAAACTGACTCGGCTTATCCTTACCCGGATTGACACCAAAAGTTTCAAAGTCGAACCAAAAAAATGTATTCATCTATCTATCTCACCTGAAAAAATAAAGGCTTACGCTTTTTAGGATGATTCCCAATTTCATTCATGGTTTTAGAATCATATAACCGACCATTGATCATGACCATACTCACTCGATCAGTTGCATAAATATCTTGCAGTGGATCAATATCCAGAATAACTAAATCAGCCAGTTTATTAACTTCTAACGAGCCGATATATTGATCCATTCCGATATATTTTGCGCCATCAATGGTGGCAGCACGAATAACTTCTAATGGCGTCATCCCTCCTTGTGCAAACATCCACATTTCCCAGTGCGCACCTAAGCCTTCTCTTTGACCATGAGCGCCTAATTGAACACTCACACCCAAATCTTGCAACTGCGCAGAAACCGATGCCGAATCAAAATGATTATAATCTTCCTTAGGTGCCATAGTGCGACGAATTGAGCGAGGATACAAAATATCTTTGGGAACCAGTTGACTTAACAATGGATGTTTCCAAACTTCACTTTCCTGATACCAATAATGTTCACCCCAAATGCCACCATAAGATACCACCAAAGTCGGCGTATATCCCGTTTCGCTTTGAGACCAAAGCTGTTTAACATCGTCATAAATCACCGCAACAGGAATAGAATGCTCAATGCCGGTATGTCCATCTATGATCATAGTAAGATTGTGCTGGAAAGTAGAACCTCCTTCTGGCACGACCATCATTTGAGTTTCTCTTGCTGCAGCGAGAATTTGCTGGCGCTGATCTCTACGAGGTTGGTTATAACTTTTTACAGAAAACGCACCTTGTTGTTTAAGTCTTTGTAAGTGTCTAGTTGCATCTTCTAAACTGTTGACAGTGGCTTTTAAATGATGCTCTGCTCCATATAGGATTTTTCCGGTTGAAAAAATTCTTGGTGCTATACTTTGTCCCTTTCTCGCGAGTTCCGCCGAAGAAAAAATTTCTGCTGTGTTATTAGAGGGATCATGAATAGTGGTTACTCCAAAAGCTAACGAAGCGAGGTTCATCCAGTTTTGTTGTGGGGTTATTTGATTACTACCCTGACTTCCGTGCCAATGCACGTCAACTAAACCGGGTATAATAGTTTTTCCATTCAAAGAAATATGCTTTGCATTACTGGGAACATCGAGCGAACCTTTTTCGCCAATCGCTTGTATACGATTTTGTTGAATTAAAATATCGCCTTGCTCTATTACTTGATCGCCATTCATCGTAATAATTTTTGCACCACTTAATAAAATATTACCTGTTGGTACATCGATTTTCGTTGTAAATCCTAGTGATGTTTTTACGACGTTTAAATTGTCTTTCTTATCTTTCCATTCATCAGTCGTTGGTAAATCTAATTGAAGAAGCTCTGCTCCTAAAGACCAATTTATTTGTTTACTGCTTTTACTCCAGGACAGGTAATTTCCGCCAACATCGCTAATTTTTAGAATAGGCAAATTGGTCGATTTTGGAGAAATCTCAATCGTTTTGGCGGCTTCTGTAAAAGGCATCAGATAAATTTGATATCTTTCATGAAAACTTAAATAGTTTCCATCAGGCGAAAGATTAAACTCGGTCGCCCACTTGCTACTGACGTGTATGACTGCATCAAGTCCGTTTTGGTTAATGCTAACTAACTGAGTTTTTTTGTCCGCAATGCGAGTAACAAAAATTCGCTCGCCTGATGTTGAATAAAAAGGAGCATTTCCAGATTCTGTAATGAATTTAGACTTGCCCCCTTTAGCGCTCACTTGATAAATACCTGGATTAATATCATGTTCAGGTGACAATAATCTTCCATGAGTTATCTTTTGATAAACAATATTCTTTCTGTCATTGGAAAAACTTGGTTCAATATATTTTCCCGGCTGTGTGGTTAATGTTTGAGCTTTACCGCCATTGGAGCGAATTTTTTTCACCGCGCCTTGCTTTTGATCATTCCAGCTTGTATAAACAATCCATTTTCCATCGTTTGAATACGAGGGAAAGAATGCAAATTCATCACTATTTTTTGTTAAAAGCGTCGCTTTTCCGTTAGGTAAATTGCGTGTATAGAGTTGACCGAATACTTGAAAAACAACTTGCTTGCCATTTGGACTAACCTGAACCCAACGAAGCATTTTTGTTTCAAATGAATCAGATCCTAGATCAACATTAAACCCGACTGCTTTTCGCATCTCCCTTGTAGTTTTTAGGTGAAATGGAATATTTTTTGCCACCTCTGTAGTGCGATCTAGTTGATGTAATTTCCCGCCAGCCCAAAAGACTAAACTCCGGCTATCGGGAGTCCACGATATGGTTGGATAAACACCATGAATTGCCCATGTTTCTTGCATATCACGTTCGAGATGTTTGTAAATAACTTTTTCATTTCCGGTTGCTAAATCTTTTAAGAATAGACTTGATTGGTTTCGTATGCGCTTGACAAACGCAAGGTACTTCCCATCGGGAGAGGGCGTAGGTCGAACCGCACCACCCATACCAGAAACTTCTTTTTTTATTTTACCGTTATGGCGATCAATCGAAAATATTTCATAAATAATTTGATTTGAGTCTTTGCTGTATTCGAAAACTTTGCCTGGAGTGGAATCTCGAGAAAAATAGATTTTTTTTCCATCTGCCGAAAAACTCGGCTCACCGATATCTTTTTGGTCATTGGGTCGCTCGTTAAGTTGTAAACCGGAGCCTCCTGACACGTGATACAGCCAAATTTCACCCGCACCGAGAGAGCGTTTGGATGTGAAATGTTTTTTTGCTGCAATATATTGTCCATCGGGGCTCCAAGCAGGACTATTTAGTAAACGAAAATCTTCTTTTGTAACCTGTTTTTGATTAGTTCCATCGATATCCATTACCCAAATATTATCGCCGCCGCCTTGATCTGATGTAAAAGCAATTTGTTTGCCGTTGGGGCTAAATCGTGCTTGCATTTCCCAGGCAACAGAATGAGTTAGCGCCTTCGCTTCTCCACCATGTATCGGCATGATATAAAGATCGCCAAGCAAATCAAATAAGATACTTTTTCCATCAGGGCTAACATCTACATTCATCCATGTTCCTTGTGTTACATCGATGTTGGCGAAATAGGCATCGCCAGGAGGATGATTGACATCCCACTTTTTATCTTTCTCGTTACTGTCATCTATTGGCTCTGCTGAAAGATTAAATAAACTTAATAGTGTTAAAATTATCGCCGATAATATATTTTTCATGTTCATTTCCTGCTAAATAGATATAAAATTCAAGCTGCTGTTATTTCAACAGGGGTAGCGTTAAGTACTGGTTTTTCACGTTAGGTACAGTCATGATACTACCGTTTGTCGCCTTTGATAGAGTAGATCTGATTACCACTGAACTCAATTTTTAGCCCGCACATCGCTTCGCACAGGTTACAGGTTCGATAATGGCTTTTCAATTTGCGTTCAGACATTTATGATAGTTCGAGTTTTTGGGAATCTAGAAATTTGTGAGTAAGCTATATTAAATCAATAGGTTGTGAATTGCTAATTGGTTTATACTTTGTTAATACCCAACCGGCTTCAAGATGCAGGTTTCAACATGACTTAACTAAGCAAATATGCTGTCTTGCTATTTTGAGATAAATAACCAATGGAAAAAAAACAATTACCTGAGTTTTTCTTACCTGATTTCTGCCGAATTCAGTCAGTTTTGATGGTGATACTAATCGGTGAATTGCTCGCGGTTATCTTTACACTTCTAAACGTTCAACCCAATACAGACATCTGGCAATTGCTTGGTCTATTTTCTATTTCACTTCAGTGGATTAGCCTTAGCTCGGTTGCTATTCTTTGCTTACTACGCCCATCACTCTCTCATTTCAAAGACGTTTATGCCGGTTTAATTAGTTTGCTAATCATTTTAGCGGCAACTTTCATCTATTGTTATATTACGCTCGTTTCTTATTATGGCGTTTACTTTGATCTATCGAATGTCAAACAATTACAGTTTTTTATCAAAAATATGGTAGTTGCTGGCTTAATCGGCTCAGTATTGCTACGCTATTTTTATCTGCAACAACAATACAGAAAGCAATTGACCCTAGAGTCAGCTGCTCGCCTAGAAGCACTGCAGGCGAGAATTAGACCGCATTTTTTGTTCAATAGTATGAATGTTATCGCTAGTTTAACTCGTATCGATCCAAGAAAAGCAGAGTCTGCTATTGAAGATTTAAGCGACTTAATCCGAACAACATTGGATAACAATAACGAATTAATTCCATTAAAAAATGAATTAGAAAATGGTAAAAAATACCTGTCTATCGAAGGTTTGCGATTAGGAGAAAGACTGAAAGTTAACTGGCAAGTTGATGAAAATTGTCTATCTGTATTAGTACCTCCGTTATCAGTTCAACCTTTATTAGAAAATGCGGTTTATCATGGAATTCAAATGATACCTGATGGCGGCATTGTTAAAGTATTAATTCACCAGGAAGATCATTTTCTCATTATTCAAGTGGTTAACCCTAAGTTGGAAGAAAGTCTACACAAAGGAAATGGAATGGCACTCGATAATATTAGCCAGCGTTTAGAGGTTATTTTTAAAGGTCGTGCTAATTTGCAAAGAGATAATTTAGCAAAAGAATACCAGGTGACAATGAAAATCCCCACGAAATTAATCGAACTCGATTAATTTCAATTAGCATATACCAACAAACTAACAATAATAATAGGTCGTATTATGAAATTATTAGTAGTAGATGATGAACCCTTAGCTCAACAGAGATTGCAACAACTATTATCTGAATTAGGTTTTGTCAGCAATATTCGACTTGCAAATAATGGTCTGCAAGCGATTGAAGCATGCCAAAAAGAAAAACCCGATGTTATTCTAATGGATATCAGAATGCCAGGAATGGATGGTCTGGAAGCAGCTCAACATATATCTCAAATAAAACAACCACCGGCGATTATTTTTACCACTGCCTATGACGAATATGCCTTAGAAGCTTTCAATGTGAATGCCATCGATTATCTTTTAAAACCTGTACGAGAATCGAACCTTAAAGCCGCTATAGAAAAGGCTTGTTGTTTAAACCAGGCGCAATTAAGCGCAGTTAAATCTCAACAACAAGGTCGAACCAATATTACTGCGAAAATAAGTGGCAATATTAAATTAGTCCCGATAAAGGACGTTGTCTATTTTCAAGCTGAACTTAAATATGTCACGGTAAAGTATTTAAATGGTGAGACGATTATTGAAGACACACTAAAAGATTTACTCACTGAGTTCTCAAATTTATTTGTTCGAGTTCACAGGAATGCGATCGTCTCAAAGAAATTCATTACCGGTATTCATCGCGATCATCAAGGACATTCATTTGTCCTGTTAAGTCATGAAAAGAAACAACTGGAAATCAGTCGTCGCCACTTGTCAGAAGTTAAGAAGTTAATTAGTCAACTCTAACAGCAAACTAATGATGATTAAAAAAACACCATGCAGAATTATTCTGAAAGAGAAATAATTTAACATGTTCGAAACAATTGCAATCATACTGCTCATTATATTTTTGATCATTGTTTTGTCATTCATTTACCTACTGACAACCGTGTGGTGGCAATCGCGGAAACAACCACCTGCATTTCCTATGATTGTTCAAAAATACTACGTTTGCAGAAAGCACCGAATTTTAAAGGGTGGTATATTTGGAAAAGGTCCACTTAGAACTTTTGCAGACGAGAATGGTCAGTCGTGGTGTTGGAGAGATGAATGGGAGGAAATAGACCGTAAGACATTCAAAATGCTCGCATCAAAATGGTATGGCGTTGATTGGTCTGATGAAATCCCTTTTTGGCAAGATGATTAATCGCTCGATTAGCTGTTATCGATGTACCAAGTATCAACGACACAACTGTTACTCAAAATCGATTAAAATGATAGAATCTCTCAAATAAATAATAATTCCCCCTTGCTAAGGTCACCCAATGACAAACATCCTAAAAATAGCCACGCGGCAAAGCCCTCTTGCGTTATGGCAAGCTGAATTCGTAAAAGCGGAGCTGGAAAAGATCCACCCTGAACTTCACGTCGAACTTGTCCCAATGGTCACTCGCGGCGATAAAATTCTGGATACACCACTGGCGAAAATTGGCGGGAAAGGTCTTTTTGTCAAAGAACTGGAACTGGCAATGCTCGATGGACGTGCAGATATTGCGGTTCATTCCATGAAAGATGTACCCATGGAGTTTCCTGAGGGGCTCGGATTAAGCGTTATTTGTGAACGAGAAGACCCGCGAGACGCTTTTGTTTCCAATACCTATCAGTTATTAGACCAACTGCCACAAGGCGCTAAAGTTGGAACCTGTAGTTTACGTCGCCAATGTCAGTTAAAAGCGAAAAGACCCGACATTCAAATCTTAGACCTTCGCGGCAATGTCGGAACACGCCTAAGTAAACTGGACGAAGGTCATTACGATGCCATTATTCTCGCCTCTGCCGGATTAAAACGGCTTGGATTAAAAGATCGCATCGCTCATGAAATTGAACCCGACTGGATGCTTCCAGCCGGTGGACAAGGTGCAGTCGGAATTGAATGCCGCACAGATGATGTACGAGTCCAAAATTACCTAGCACCGCTCAATCATGATGAAACTGCTTTTCGGGTAAAAGCTGAGCGAGCTGTCAACCAGCGCTTGCAAGGTGGTTGTCAGGTACCTATTGGCGTATTTTCCATTATTGAAAATGATCAGATCCACATTAATGCGTTAGTCGGCGAACTAGATGGAACCGAGATCATCCAACATCAAATAGTAGGGCATATAAATCAGGCAGAAACTTTAGGTATAAAACTAGCTGAGCAATTATTAGATTCCGGCGCGGCAAGAATTCTAGACGCTTTAAGCCACGATTAGGCGTAAAGATGAGCGATTATTGCAAACCTCTCCACTTTATCGTTACCCGTCCCAATAATCGCGCAGATCGATTAGTCGAGCAATTGCGCAGTTTGTCGACTCTAAACAGACCATTACACGCCACTAATTGTCCGTTAATTAGCATTGCCGATTATTTCGATTTAGATTGGCATAATTTAGAATCAATTGAACTTTCTAAGTTTAATGGCGTTGTTTTTATTAGTGGGAACGCTATTGAAAACGCGAAAATTAAGCTTAGTTTCGATAATTGGCTTAAATTAATTCAAAGTCCTCTCTACACCGTAGGTCGACAGTCCGCAGATGTTTTAAGGTCAGCTTTAAATGAAACCAGTTCAGAGAATAATGGATCAGATCAAACAACCGTACTTACTCCAATAAAATTTCCGCAAAAAATGAATAGTGAAGGTCTGCTCGCCATGCCAGAACTAACCAATATTGGCGGTCAGCTATGGCTGATTGTTAAAGGTCTCGGCGGGCGGGAAACGCTTAAAACAGGTTTGCAGGAAAGAGGGGCTAAAGTACTAGAACTTAACGTCTATCAACGAAAATTACCGGATCTAGTCGCTCAAAAACAAATAACATCTTATAATCAACTAACACCTTGCCGACCAGCGCCTTTTTGGTTAATTACAAGCCTGCAAGCGCTGGATAATCTCTGGCGTATACTTAAGCAAAATCCGGAAAACTGCCAAGTTATTGTAAGCAGTGATAGAATAGCGGAAAATGCCGTTGAAAAGGGATTTAAAGTGGTTGCTCAATCGCTCGATGCGACCGACAATCAATTACTACAATGTGTAAAACAATTTATTCAAGAATTCTCTTAGGAATAAACGATTATGTCTGACGAGACCGATTTAAATTCAGAGTCAAATGCAAAGAATTCCGATTCGAAGTCTTTAGTTTCAAAAGCTAAGAAAACGGAAAAACATAAAACAACAAAGGAAAAATTAGAATCTCCATCTGCTGATAATCTTTTTAGCGCCAAGCCAATGCCGAAAATGCAATCAAAAAAAAGAAAAAATACTTGGCTTATTCCCAGCATAATTACTTTATTAGTCATTGCCGCTATTTTAACCTCAGGCTGGACTTTCTATCAGCAGGCAGTCTTTAATCAAAATTGGGCTGAGCAACAAACCAAAATCGATGAGCAGATGAGCCAACAAAGACAAGTAATTGATCAGGCAAAAAAATTGGGCGACTCATCGATGCAAGTAGCCAATCGAACACAGCAGCAACTCAATCAACTTTCTGCAAAAAATAAACAACTGCAAGAATCACTTATGTCTACCCAAGAAAGAATTAAAGTGTTATCCGGTCGTCAAAAACAAGATTGGATGCTAGCCGAAGTCGCTTATTTAATTAAAGCGGCTCAACTCCAACTGGGTTTGCAAAAAGACAAGGCAACTGCTATTCAATTACTCAAAACCGCCGATCGCCGAATCATTGAAATTGCCGATAATGGTTTATTACCTATCAGGGAGGCTATAGCGAGAGATTTATCGGATCTAAGCCTCATTCAAAATCCAGACATTACCGGCATTACGTTAGCCCTGAATGCGATTAATCAGCAGATCCCTCGCTTAGAGTTACTTGCTCTTCAGTTTGATCCGTTGGAGAAATCAATTAACAATACGTCCAACACAGAAGACCAAGAGGGCTTTACCCTCGAAAAAATTTACCAATCATTTCTTAATGACTTTGTTGTTATCAAAGATCATAGTGAACCGGTAAAACCATTAATGACAACTGATCAACGTATTAATCTTAATAACAATATTCAATTGGCAATTCAACAGGCTCAAATTGCATTGACACAAGGCAATGAAGTTCTATATCGACTGAATATAGAAAATGCTATCCAGTGGACTGATGAATTCTTTAAACACGATGAAAAAGCCAAGCGAGTAACTGAACAATTGAATGTTTTAAAAACAAAACCCATTGAAGTTCACTATCCTAACAAGCTTAACGCTCAACAAGCGCTCAGTGAAATTAGCCAACAGCAACTTTATCGCTGGCTGGAGAGTTCATTATCTTCGCCGATACCAAATATTGCCGCAGACATTATTGAAACAGACAAATTACCCGAAACTAAACCACAACAAGAAATCATTAACTCTCAGATCGATCTAGAAGCAGATCCAATAGAGGAGGGGAACAAGCAATGAGATGGAAAATTGCTGTACTCGTCGCTTTAGTCATAGGTGCAGTTGGTGGCTCTTGGTTAAAAAATCTCCCTGGATTTGTTATTATCGCATACGATAAAACCAGTTATGAAATGCGTCTTTGGATCGCCGTTGCGATACTCCTGATTTTGTTTACAGGACTAGTTCTCGTAGGAATTTTTATTCATTCACTGGTTTCAAGTGCTACTCGAGTAAAAGGCTGGCAGGGTAGTCGCCACTGGAGAAAAGCTAGGAAACTAACCATCAAAGGAATGCTCGCATTTGCCGAAGGCCGCTGGAAACAGGCTGAAAAAATAATGAATACCGCCGCAAAAAACTCCGATGCCAAATTAATTAATTATTTGATCGCAGCGCAATCAGCACAACATCAAAATGCCGAAAATAGACGCGATGGCTACTTGCGACTCGCTCATAAATCTGAACCTGAAGCAACCGTAGCGATCGGTCTAACACAAGCACAACTTCAAATAGAAAATAGTCAGTTCGAACAGGCATTAGCGACACTTGATAACTTACGTACTGAGCATCCGAATCACCCATTTATTCTAAAATTATTATGCAATACTTATCATCATTTACAAGATTGGAATGCGATCATTGAGTTATTACCCACTTTAAAAAAGTACAAAGTTTTTAACGATCAAGAGACCACTCGAATTGAATCAGATAGTATTCATGGGCTATTAGAATTTGAATTTAAAAATGGTAATTTTGAATCATTAGAAGCTAGTTGGAAAAAACTACCATCCGCATACAGAAAAACTGCCGATAATATTCTTTATTATACCAAACTACTAGTAGCTTTTAATCACACCGAAGAAGTCGAAAAAATAATAAAGCCGCTTTTTAAGCAAGAAGTCAGTATTGAATTAATTGATTTATATGGAAAAATAAAAAGTAGTAACCCAGTTAAACAATTTGGTTTTCTTGAGGGCTGGCTAAAAAACAATGCACAAGCTCCCAATAATATTTATTTATCGCTTGCTAAAATAGCTTTTGATCTCGAACTTTGGGGCAAAGCGCGATTTTATTTAGAGCGCGCGTTAAGAGTTGAACCCAACGCTGAATCATTTTTCATGATGGCTGAAACATTAGTAAAATTAGATGATGAAGAACATGCTGCAACATGTTACAAGCAAGGTCTATCATTCGTTGTACACCCAGAAAAACTAAAGCCAACACCATTGTTAACTGAAAATACTAATGAACCAGTTAAGCCAATTTTAATTCCTAAACTATAATTCGATAATATACTAATCGTCTAAATTTGTAATCTTGATTTTATTTGAATTTTTGATCGAGTCTTTTTTTTTCGATTTAGTGTCTCGTTGTTCACTCGATTGGCTAAAATTACATTCGACACAAACAATACTTTGAGTGTCGGCATAGAGAACTAAACTATCCATATTTGAGCATTCAGGACAAACAGCACCAGCAATAAATTGTTTTTTTATTTTCATCACACTTTTACATCAATTTAGTCAAAAGATTCCAATTTTTCCGTGATTTCCAACCATTCTTCTTCTAGTTCTTCCAGTAACTGACTCAACTCATTGGAACGTTTCATAGAATCGCCTAGTCGCTGTTTGTTACTATCTTCATAAATTGTACTTGAAGCAAGTAATTGCTCCAATTCAATTTTTTCAGTTTGTAGTTTGTGCATTTCATCGTCTATTTTTTTTACCCGGTTAGTCAACGGTGCTTTTCGTTTTCTGATCTCCGCTTCTATTTTTTTCTGCTCTTTTCTAGATAGTTGAATCACACCCTCATCAATTAAAACATTAGACTTTTGTAAAGGACTTTTTTCTTTAATCCAGCGATTATCATTCAACCATTTTTGATAATCATTCAAGTCACCCTTAAATGGTTTAACTTGACCGTCATTTACCAACCAAAATTCATCCACAACACTTTCTAACAAATTTTTATCATGCGCTACCAAAATAACTGCACCATCGTAGTTTTGCAACGCTAAAGCTAAAGCTTCACGCATTTCAATATCAAAATGATTAGTCGGCTCATCAAGCAAGAGCAAATTAGGTTCTTGCCAAGTTATCATTGCCAAAACTAAACGCGCTTTTTCTCCACCAGAAAACCCTTTAACTTTATCGAGGGTTTTGTCACCATTAAATGCAAAACCACCCAAAAAATTTCTCGCATCTTGCTCGCTAATTCCGTCACCAAGAGACTGGATATGCCAAATTGGTGATTGATCCACATTCAGTTGCTCCACTTGGTGTTGAGCAAAATAACCCGCTTTAAAATACTTATTTCGATTTAGCGTACCAGCTTGTTTATCAAGTTCGCCACAAATAACTTTAATTAAAGTTGATTTTCCTTCGCCATTTCTACCAAGTAATCCAATTCTCTGACCTGCAATAATTCGCATGACCACATTTTCTAATATGATCGTTTCCCCATAACCCGCTTGTAGTTTATCAATATCGATTAGTTCAGTAATATTTTTATTGATCGGTTTAAATTCAAATCCGAATTTTTGCCTTATTTGTATCGCGCTGACTTTATCCATTTTATCTAGTGCTTTGACTCGACTTTGCGCTTGGGTTGCTTTACTCGCTTTCGCCTTAAAACGATTGATAAAACTTTCTAAGTGTTCAATCTCTTTTTGTTGCTTTTCATACTCTGCTCGTTGAAGAACTTGTTTGGCATGCTTTTGTTTTTCAAATTGTGAATAGTTGCCACTGTAGCAATTTAATGTCTGATTTTCAAAATGCAAAATGTGATTACAAAAACTATCTAAGAAATCCCTATCGTGAGAAATGGTTAAAAGCATGCCGCTGTAAGTTCGCAAAAAATCTTCAAGCCATAAAACAGCTTCCAAATCTAAGTGATTGGTCGGCTCGTCTAAAAGCAATAATTCAGCTGGTTGAATGAGAGCTTGGGCTAAATTCAATCGCATGCGCCAACCACCAGAAAGTTCACTAACGGTAGACTGCATTTGCTCTTCCGTAAAACTCAGTCCGGTTAACATTTTTGCAGCGAGTGCAGGTAAAGACCAACCATTAATGGCATCTAGTCTTACGTGTTGATCCGCGATAGCAAGACCGTCCTCCATAGCTTCAGCTACAGCCAGCGACTGTTGGATATGATGATATTCGGTATGTCCCGAAAGAACATATTCAAGAGCCGTTAGATGACTCGATGGGGTTTCTTGTTTTGCACTACTAATTCGCCATCTGGGAGGAAATTCAAGATCACCTTGTTCTGCTGCGAGTTCTTTTCGCAACATTGAAAATAAACTCGACTTGCCACAACCATTTTTACCGACTACACCGATTTTTTGATCAGGATACAGCGTTTGGTTAACGTCTTTCAGAAGCGGCAAACTGCCTTGGTATAATGATAATTTTTTGAATCGGATCATAATATGAATGTTTAACTTTCAGTATTGGCAGGGATTCTAACGCAGATTCAACCCACAAGTGCATAATTATTTAAGTTACAATATGTATCTGTTGACGTTACTGGCTTTTTATTTTCATCAGATCTTTGAGTTAATCGATGGTATTTAACCAGATTGCCAAAAAATTTGGTTCTAAACGATATTTATGGGAGTGCTTTCGAGGAAATATTATACACTTCGTTTATCAGTCATGGGAGAACTTGATTGATCAGATTTTACACCGCAATGATTATCAGATAAGTGCTATTAAAAAATCGTGAATGAGCAACATGGGAAGAGTACACACGCAATTGTGTGGTTCGAGGTGTACCTACAGTTCCGGCGAAATAAACTTCGATAGCTCTTAAATTAGGATGATGGATGGTTCTTAGCTTCGCCGAGGTCGCTCGAGTAAAACTGTCGTTCTTGTAAATTGTAAGTTACAATATGCAGTGTATATAGCAAATAAAAAGGCTACCGTAGAAAAAAAACCATCTAATAGTTTGGTTAGTATTTGTTCGCAGTGTAGGTAAATGGAATGCTAGAAAGTAATTTGATTGCCAATGAGCGAGTTCGCATACTTTACGAAAATTCTTTGCTCAATAACGGAACCATAGTATTAAGTGTTCCGATAATGGTATATCTGTTCTGGGGTCAACTTCCTGTACATACGACTCTTGGATGGGCGGCATACATGGTTATCGCCGTTCTCCTGCGTTATAAGCTCATAATCAATTACCGTAGAACAAAAAAAGACACCAACAATCACCAAAAATTCGAAACGAATTACGCGTGGGCTAGCACCATACTCGGTTTAGGCTGGACTTGGCTCATTGTGTGGGGATTAACGCTACCGAATTTCGAGCAGCGAATGTACAGCATTTTGTTGTTAACCGCTGTCGTATCTGTCTCTGTTCCTACCTTTTCGTCTAGTATTAAAACAATGTATGCCTACATTATTCCCTCTGTTAGCCTTTCGGTACCAATAATGTTGTTTCGCGGTGGAAAAGATGCAGCGCTTGGTTTAGCATTAGCAATTTTTACTTTTATGATGCTACGATCTGGTCGAAGTATTTGCACTACAATTATCAAAGCACTTGAGTTGCGTTTTCGAACACAAGAACAGTCAAAAAAACTAGAACAATTGCATATCGAAAAATTTGAATCCGAGCAGCGAATGCAACATATACTAGATTACACGCCTACCGCTATTTATGTGAAAGACCTTAAGGGTCGCTACACTTTATTAAATAAAAAAGTGGGAGAACTTCATAATATCGATATAAAAAAATCTCTAGGCAAAACCATCTTTGATATTTTTCCAACTGAGGCCGCCGCAGAAATTCACAAAAACGATTTAGAAGTGATAGAAAAACAACAAGTCCTAGTATACCAAGAGAGTACTCCTTTAGAAGATGGTATGCATCATTTTATCTCGATCAAATTTCCACTTTTTGATGACAGTGGTAAAATATACGCACTCGGTGGTATAGCCACAGATATAACCGATCGAGTTCGAGCAGAAGAATCACTTAAAATATCCCAGCAACGTTTACTACTACATAGACAACAATCGCCAGTTGGAGTGGTCGAGTGGAATATCGATTTTGAATTTATTGATTGGAATCCCGCAGCTCAAAAAATATTTGGCTTTTCCACTGACGATGTTTTAGGCAAACATATCACTGACAAAATTCTCCCTGATAGCGCAAGAAAGGCTGTTAATAAAGTCTGGCAAGATTTGCTAGCCAAAAAAGGTGGTGCGTATAGTATCAATGAAAATTTAACTAAAGATGGTCGAACCATTTTATGTGAGTGGCACAACACACCGTTAGTTGATGATAAAGGCAACGTCATTGGGGTTACTTCGTTAGTTGAAGACATTACTGAAAGACAAAAAGATGAGCTCAATTTGCGTCACTCGCAAAAAATGGATGCCATAGGAAAACTGACTGGTGGGATCGCTCACGATTTTAACAATATGCTTGCCGTTATATTGGGTTTTTCAGAACTGATTAAAAAAAAGACTTACGATGATAGTTCAAAAATCGAAAAGTATAATGATCAAATTTATAAAGCGGCAGAAAGAGCTAAAAGCTTGACCGCTAAATTACTGGATTTTTCTCGGAAAACGCCATCGTCTTCAGAAATCACGAATCTAAATCAATTACTTAATGATTCACGCCACATGTTAGAAAAAACACTAACTCCTCGGATCAAATTAAGGTTTCATTTAGAAGAGTCCGTATGGTCTATAATGGTAGATAAATCTCGACTTGAAGATGCAATTCTCAACATAAGTATCAACGCTATGCACGCTATGCCTGATGGTGGTACATTGACGCTAACGACAAATAATATAGAATTATCAGATTCAGATATCAATAGTCTGGATATTATTGCTGGCGATTATGTTTCTTTGTCTATCACAGATACAGGCGTAGGGATGGATCAAGAAATCCAACAAAAAATCTTTGACCCATTTTTTACTACCAAAGAAACTCAAGGAACCGGATTGGGGTTAAGCCAAGTTTATGGCTATGTAAAACAACTCAAAGGCGGTATTTCAGTTTCTTCAGTATTAGGAGAAGGTACACAATTTACCATTTACATACCTCGGTATCAGTTGACCGAAACCGATCATTCGGAACACTTTGAACTATAAAACTCGTAATATAAATCGAATTTAGAAATGCCTATATCAACTATTTTTGAGTACATCAACTAAAAAAATATATCTTTATTCAGATAAGCTTTCGATTCCCATATTGAACAAAGTAAAACTATAAAGATCTGCATATAACTCGATGATCTTGGATACAGGTGTTCCTGCACCATGACCAGCATTGATTTCTATTCTGATCAAGTTTGGCGCGTTACTCGCTTGTTTTGCTTGAAGTTCTGCAGCAAATTTGAAAGAGTGTGCTGGAACAACTCGATCATCATGATCGCCTGTTGTTACTAGTGTTGCCGGATAGTGGACTCTTGACTTAACATTGTGTACAGGCGAGTAACCTTTTAAATATTCAAACATTTCTTTACTTTGTTCACTGGTTCCATAATCTGTCGCCCATCCAGCACCGGCAGTAAAAGTATGATATCTAAGCATGTCCATAACTCCAACCGCAGGAAGTGCAACTTTCATAAGTTCTGGTCGCTGGGTAATCACCGCGCCAACTAAAAGCCCGCCGTTTGACCCGCCTCGAATAGCCAAATAATTACTTGAGGTATAGTTTTTATTGATCAAATATTCAGCAGCCGCTATGAAATCATCAAATACATTTTGCTTGTTCAATTGGGTGCCAGCATTATGCCAATCCTGACCGTATTCGCCACCGCCCCTCAGATTAGCCACAGCATAAATACCACCTGTTTCCATCCATACCGCGTTCGCAATACTAAAACTTGGTGTTAAGCTAATATTAAACCCGCCATACCCGTAAAGGATAGTTGGGTTCTTACCATTGAGCTGTACGCCTTTTTTGTGGGTGATGATCATCGGAATTTTTGTTCCATCCTTAGATTTATAAAAAACCTGATTGGAAACATACTGGTCGCTGGTAAATTTAGCTCCCGACTTGCGATAAACTGACGACTGCCTTTTTTCTACATCATAAGAGTAAATCGTCGGTGCTGTTTTATAGTTAGTGAAAGAGTAATAAAGTGTTTTTTCCTCTTTTTTTCCCTGTAAAGTACCCATAGTCCCCATACCAGGTAGTGGAATTTCGCCGAGGTTTTTACCTTGATAATCGTATTGAAAAGCTTTCGAAATAGCATCAATTAGATACTTTGCAAAAATGTAACCACCGCCTGTCGATGCGCTCAAAACGTTATTTGTTTCAGGAATAAAATCTACCCAATCTTTAGGTGTAGGATTTGACACATCAACGGTGACGATTTTTTTATTAGGCGCGTTCAGGTTAGTCACCAAATACAATTTTGATCCAACATTTTCTAAAACGTAGGTTTCGGAGTCAAAATTATCTACAATTGTGACTAATTTACTATCAGGTTTTGACAAGTCTTTAATATATAAATCGTTACCTGAAGTCGCGTTAGCGCCGGATATCACAAGATATTGATCGTCCTCCGTCACACGCCCACCAATATAACGATGTTTTTGCGCTTCAGTTCCACCATATATAAGTTGATCTTTAGTTTGTGCTTGTCCTAACTTATGATAATAAAGTTTATGTTGATCGGTCTTTGCGGATAACTCGCTTCCTTTTGGCTTGTCATAACTAGAATAATAAAAGCCTTCCTTACCTTTCCATGAAATCCCAGAAAACTTAACATCAATTAGAGTATCTCCTATTGGTTGTTTAGTCTCAGCATCAATAACAATAATTTTTCGCCAGTCACTTCCTGCTTCAGATATCGAATAAGCTGCAATTGATCCATCTTTAGAAAAGCTAAGTTGAGCCAGCGATGTCGTGCCATCTTTGCTAAATTGGTTAGGATCTAGAAATATTTCGGCTTCGCCATTATCTAGTTGCCGATAGACTACATACTGATTTTGTAAACCATCGTTTTTGCGAAAATAAGTGTATTTTCCTTCTTTAAAAGGTGCCTCAATTTTTTCATAGTTCCATAATTTTTCTAAACGTTCTTTTAAATCATTTCGATAAGATATTTTACTCAGATAATTGAAAGTAACCTTATTTTGCTCTGTAACCCATTCGCCTGTTTCTAAACTGAGATCATCTTCCAACCAACGATAGGGATCGGATATTTTTTCTCCAAAATAATCATCAATAACATCGCCTTTTTTCGTTTTGGGATATTCTATTTTCGACACTTGGTTATCTAATGCTGGGGCAATAGCCGTTGCAGATTGTGATTCGGACGAGTTGTCTGAACAAGATATCAGCGAAGCAGCGAGTATTATAATTGAAAGCCTACTTTTCATTTTTAGTGTACTCTTATTAGATATATCATGGATTGAAATGTATTAGTGTCACTAGTCTAACAAATAATTCCTAATGTTATCAATGATTAAACGGATCCTGTTCTTAGATGATTGCGCCACCTATATATAGCGGAAACAGTGCGATTTTTCTTTGATCGATGATCTAGATCAGTAGGCTAATTTGGCTCTATGGCTAGTATCAACAACTAGAATATTAAATTCACGTTGAGAGTATTAGAATGTTTTTCAATAGTTTGTTTGTAGCAATAAGTCGTCAAGTCATAACTAGAGTACCGGAAATGTTCCTGCCACATCAAATCGGTAGTGTTATATTAAAATTACCATCAAGCCCAAGCAAGAAAATGATTGAATCACTTCTAAATTCCACATTTTCCAACCAAATATCTGAAGGTGATTTTGATTTTCTGAATGATAAACAATTACAGTTGGAGATTGTTGATGCCAATTTATTTATAGGTATTAGTTTTAGTAACAGGTATTTTTGCTGCACACATCTCTCGTCAGCTAAATATTCTAATGACGTCACCCTTTCGATTAATACATTCGATGCAATCCGATTGATTGAGCAAGAAATTGATCCAGATACACTGTTTTTTCAGCGTAAACTAAAAATTTCTGGAAATACTGAACTAGCACATCATGTTAAAAATACTATTGATACTCTCAATCACGCTCTGATCCCTCAATTCCCATTAAAATTAATTGGTCTTTATCGAAAAAAAATTCTTCAGTCGACTAAATAGGTCATGCGGTATATTTCATTCCTTCGATCTGCCACCAATAACCATTGCAATATTCATATTGATTTTCTAATCGGTCAGGTAAAAAGTTTAGCTTTTCTGGTTGCTGTAAAATCATACTTAATTGTTCTATTACGTTCAGAGTATCATTTAGCGAAATAGGAACTATTCGCGCTATATCAATTCCTGAATCAATCAGTGACTGAGTATGATTAATAAGATTAACGACCTTAGCAGATTGCGTCTGTATCCCATTAATTTGTACAAAGCTGTCTCCTTCTTGGGTATTAACTAAGATCCCTTGTTCATCCTCGCTACATATAAATTGACAACGATCTTTAGCCATCTGATGATGACGCGCGGTAAAACATCGAGCCGAATAGGCCAATGGCATTCGACCAAATATTTGATATTCGACTTCAATAAAATTTTGTTTAGCAAATGAAATTATGGGTGATAAATCATCTTTACCTAATTCAACAGGAACAATCCAACGTTTCATACCAAGGTCAATTAACTTTTTTAAGCTATGATTATTATAAATATTAATCGCCGTACCTGTTACGAAATTATTGTTGTTTTGACTCGCAATTTCAACCGCTGATATATCATTGGCTTCAATTAAGTAGTTTTTTTGACTCGCAATATTTTTTAAGTAATTTAATTCAGATTCGGCTTCTATAAGCGTTAATGTGGATAAAACAACCTGTTTCCCCGCATCAGCTAATAGTACAGCTATATCCAACCAATCTTGTAATTTCATTGATCGCCTTTTTGAACAAACCGTCTCGCCTAGGTAAACAACATCGACCGATGACAACGCGACCTTTTTGTAAAACGTCAAGTAGGTTTGTTTACTCCAAAAGTAAGGAACCGCAGCTACACTAATTTTCATTCGTTTTTTTCGCTTATTATTTTTAGAGGTGCCTTTAGATTACTGCCAACTTCTTTCATAGGCACCGATAGTTGTTTGTTTCCCTTCAGCTAAGTCTGCGAGTGCGGTTATTTCTTTTTGCGGCACCGGATTTCCTGACCTAATAGTATGATCGATTGCTTTTCTCCAAGATTTTGTCACCATTGCAACATAGGCTGGACTACGTTGTCGTCCTTCTATTTTTATGGCTGCAATTCCAGATTGATGTAAGTCAGGCAAAATATCCATAGTATTTAAACTGGTAGGCTCTTCTAACGCGTGTTCAATTTTTCCCTCTATTTCAAATCGACCTTTACACAAAGTTGGATAACCAGCATTTTCATTTTCTGAAAAACGATCAATCAACAGTCCGTTTAATCGGGACTCAAGAATGCTTCCTTTATCTTGCCAGTCAACAAATGCAGCCGGCGAGCAAACTCCTTTGGTATTTGGAGACTGTCCTGTCAAATAGGATGAAAGATAACACCTTCCTTCCGCCATAATACATAAACTGCCAAAGCCGAAGACTTCTATTTCTACTGGTGCTGTTTTTGCTAATTGAGAAACCTGTTTTAAAGATAAAACTCGAGGTAAAACAGCTCGTCGAATTCCAAAATTTTGATGATAAAAATTTAGTGCATGCAAATTAGTAGCTGAAGCTTGAACCGACAGATGGATCGGAAAATCATTTGATCGACTACGGATATAATCCATCACTCCAATATCGGCGACAATCAACGTATCGATACCAAGTTCGATTGCCTGATCAACCGAATTAGTCCAACGTGCCCAACTTTTTTCTTTAGGATAAGTATTGATTGCACAGTAGACTTTACAGTTTTTAGTATGTGCGTAATCTACTGCTTTAATAATTTGTTTTTCAGAAAAATTTAAACCCGCAAAATGACGTGCATTAGTTTCATTTTGTAGACCAATATAAACGGCATCGGCTCCGTTATCCACTGCCTTAACAAGCGACGGGTAATTTCCTGCGGGGCACACGAGTTCCATAAATACTATTCCCCTTCCATTTTACATGACAGTTGTTGATTTATTCCAGCTTGAAAAATCGCATAAAAGACTTTGGCTACATCGTTTGCATGATAAAAACCAACAGGCTCTTTGGTCACACGATCAAGAATAATATTTTCTCGATCACCATCGCGAACCGCAAGGTTATTTATTTGTTTAATTTTGGCAATACTAGCAATACAGATCGATCTTTGTGCTAGCAATTCGACGATCTGCATATCAATGTTGTCAATTAACTCTCTGGCTTGCAGGAATAGAAATTCATGCCTGTCGTTATAATTTGGCATAGTTGTTAGTGATAATAAAAGGTGGTGGTCATTTTAGGCTTTTGCAGATTATGATTACTGACCTAGGTCAATATTCTCTCGCCGATTTTAACTATATAAATAAATGAACCCATCCTTAGGTCGAAATAAGGTGCTTTGAGATTCTAATCCCGGTTAAACCTTAAGCCGGATACTTTAAAGCCATTATTTGAATCTTCCTGGATGATTCCATCTTTTGGGTAACCATCAATTGCTTCTAACTTTTGGTCTAGTTCGGCTATTACTTTTAAATCTCCGCAAAGCTCATCCGCTTTTGCTTCGAGTGTTTTGGCATTTTTTTCAACATATCGCTCAATATCGTGTTCCATATTTTCCATTCTGAACTCAAAATCTTCCATTTCTTCATTATCATTCGAGAAAATTGAACCTATAATTTTACTAACCATTTTCCCTGAATATTTACTAATAGCCGTTTCTACCAACTTTTCTATTTCTGATTCAAAATCATCGTCGAAAGCCTTTTCAAGCTCTTGTGTATTAAGTGATGTTTCACTAATGTTAGCTTTTACTTTAGCGCTAATTGCTTCAATAGGTGCAATCAAGTCGTTATAGACTTCTTCACTATCACCAAATAATGAAGTCATTGCAATGGTTGCAGCTTTAACACCTATTTCCGCGCCCTCAACCGCTATGTTGGCAATCTTTGGCACCAGAGCCCGTGTTTCTCGCTGAAAACTTTGACTGATTTTTAGCTGATCGCTTGATAATGAGGCACTTGTTCCGTTAATTGTTAGTTGATTACCTTCAAAAACTACTTTGTCACCATTTTTTCTGTCAAAACTAATCTGTTGGTCGTTTATATTAATATTATAATCTACAGAATATTCACATTCGTTGGAGTGAGCACTAACACCTGATATAACACCTGTCAACAATACAGCTATCACGGTTTTTTTCATGGGATTCTCCTAATTAGTATTTTCGTAAGGTTATTTAGCTGGCAAAACAACAATCGAAGCATAAATGTTCAAATAACTAAACTATTGCCTTAGTCGAAACAGAGTAGCAAAAAGTTTGTTATTTTCGTTGCGATGGATGTAAGAGAATGTGTGTGTGCGAAAATTTATTAAGCAACCTTCACCAAACTGCCGGATTAACTTGGTAAAAACCTTGGAGTTGAGAATACAATGCTGAATGTTGATGTTTCATTTCATTTGGACGTTCAAAAAATACCTCACTCGCCACCGCGAAAAATTCAGCCGGATTTGTCGCACCATAATGATCTAAAAGTGTCGGTTCACCTATTTTTGCTTGATCTTGAAGTCGTATAAATTCGTTTGACAATACATGTGACCAGCACTTATTTCCATGATAATTTAAAAATGGTGCGCCATTCGCAATACCTGTTTCCTGATCGAGCTGGTGAGCAAATTCATGAATCACCACATTATGACCGTCATTAAAAACTAACGCATCTTGTTTACTATCTTTCCATGACAGTATAACTTTACCTAATTCCCAGGATTCACCACTTAAAACTCGTGGTTTATTTTGCAAAACACCAGCGGCATCGCGTGATTCATGTTTGGTCACAAAAGCTGCGGGATAAACATAAATCGATTTGAGTTTTGGATAGTAGTTGGCTTTTCGATTCAATAATAATAAACAGGCTTGTGCTGCGATAGTGACTTTTATTTCATCGTCAATTTTAACTCCTTCAAAACCAAAGAACTTTTTCTCTGCTAAAAATACCATCACGTGTTGCTTTAACTGCAATTGGATATCTGATGGCATCGAATAAAAAAATGGTACGTTTTTTTTGAGAATTGCTCGCCAATCTTTCGGAAACGGCTGTTCTCTTATCTTTTTGCGTCTGCGTTCTATCCACTTAGGTTTAAGGATCACGTAGGTGATTAAAATGACAACTATAAAACTGGTAACGAATATGGGCACGGTCAACACATCTTAGATATTCAGGGAACTTTAATAGAGACGAAATGAATGTCTTTCAAGTCAAGGTTCATGCATTCTCGATTTCGAATAAAATAATCTCCTTAAATCTAGACATCAAAAAAGTCCTTAACTACCTGAATAAAGTGGGCTTTGGCTGGAAAATTGGTTCGATGCTTATTAAAAAGCATAAAAGAATTAAAAATATCTGGCATATCAAAGTCTAGTCGGCACAGCTGCTTATTTTCGATTTCTTGTTGTGCAGTAATCTCTGTCATAGTAGCGATGCCTAGCCCATGCATGGCGCATTGTTTCATTGATTCTGTGTTACTAAATTCCATAGAAAGATAAGATTCCGTTTTTCTAACAATCTCATTGAATACGGTGCTATAACTACAATCCATTGCCCACAGCAAGTGAAAGTGCTTCGTTAGATCTGACGCTGCTAGATTTGGCTGACTTGCCAACGGATGATTGGGATGAGCAAATAACGACACAGGTTCCTCACAGAGTTTTAGCGCTTCGACATTGCGCCGCTTAATTTTTTGCTCAACCATAAAACCAATGTCTAAAGTGCCTGATTGAATTGAATCGTATATTGCTTGGTCTCCCATGATTTTAAAACAAATATGAACTTGTGGCGCTGTCTCCCTAAAGATGGAAAGAATTTTGGGCAAACGGTAGGTACTTATGGTTTCCACGGCGGCTATGGTTAACTCACCTGTAAGAGAGGGGGTTTGTTTGACTACCTCTTTCGCTTCCCGGCTTAAATCGATAATTTTTCGTGCATAATCAAGCAATCTTTTCCCAGCTTCTGTAATAACGACCTTTTTATTATCTCGAACAAATAATCGCTCACCTAAATTCTCTTCGAGAGATTTTATTTGCGCAGTAATGCTGGAATGAGCATAGTTTAGGCTATTCGCTGCTTTACTAAAGCTTTTTAAGTTAGCCACTTCGAGGAAAGTTTTAAGTTCTGAGATTTTCATAATTCATATTTTTTGAATTAATAAGTTAATTTAATTCATTTTATTAAAATAATGATTACTTGTAAAATTCCTTGAACTTGAAATAAGAGAGGTTTTACTATGTTTGCACTATTGATGGATATTTCTGGATGGATTGGCGCTTTGTTATTACTAATCCCCTATTTTTTGGTTTCAACTGGAAAAGTCGGAGGAAAATCGAAATACTTTCAATTATCGAATATCTTTGGCAGTATTCTGTTGACGGCTAATTCATTTTATTACGGAGCCCTTCCATCGGTGTTTGTTAACTTAGTTTGGATCTCAATCGGTGTAGTTACTTTTAAGAATATCATCTCACAGGAGCAACCAAGTAATGTCTAAATTTGAGCAAGACGGTTTTACTTTGATCGATGTTAGCCACACGGTGAAAGATGGAATGCAATCCTATAAAGGGCTCCCAGTTCCTATTATTTGTGATTACCTATCACGTGAAGCTTCAAAATCACACTACGAGGAAGGAACCAGTTTTCAAATTGGCGTTGTCACTATGTGCGCTAATACCGGAACCTATGTGGATGTACCGTTTCATCGATACGAAGATGGTGAGGACTTGTCTGAGATTGCATTAAGCAGTTTAGCCAATTTAGACGGTATCAAGATTACCATACCGAAAAATACTAAATGCATTGACCTAGAGCATATACAGGGGTTTAACATAAAAGGTAAAGCCGTATTGATAGAGACTAGCTGGTCGCGTCACTGGGGAACCGACATTTATTTCGAAGACCCCCCATACGTAACAGAGCAAGCAGCAATCTATATGCAACAAAAAGGAGTCGTGTTTGTTGGCATCGATAGCTATAATATCGATGATATCAAAGGTAAAAGTAGACCTTGTCATTCCATTCTATTGAAACATGGTATTCTTATTTGTGAACACATGACTAATTTAGACGAATTGCCAAGCGACAACTTTAAATTTTTTGCCGTACCTGTCAAAATGAAAGGTATGGGAACTTTTCCGGTTAGAGCGTTTGGGATTGTAGAGCAGATTGTATAAGTACAGAGAGAAAAGTGTAAAATAAAATAGCAGAAAAGGCGTTTAGTTTTCACGAATAGGAGTATTCACAGATCAAATAGTTTTATTGCGTAATCAGCACTATTAGGAGTATGATTCTAACCTCATAAAGGATAAAAAGGTGGATACGGAAGCTCATGGCTAAAAGAATCGTTATTTGTGCGGATGGCACATGGAATAAACCCGAAAAAGATCCTAAAAAGGATTTTCCTACCAACGTACTTAAATTGGCTAGGGCTATTAAACCAGTCGCTAAAGATCAATTACCTCAACAAGTGTTTTACGATTGGGGGGTTGGCTCTTATGAAAGTCAGGTCAGTGGCGGTGTGACAGGTAAAGGTTTACACAAAAATATTTTGGATGATTATCGTTATATCGTACAAAACTACTCCCCTGGCGACGAGTTATATTTTTTTGGTTTTAGTCGCGGTGCTTACACTATTCGCAGTTTATGTGGATTAATCAATAATTGCGGCATTGTAAAAAGAGTCGACGCAGCATTAATTCAAGCTGCATTTAATCATTATAAAAAAAGTGGTACTAGTTATTCTCCGCGAGGCGAAAAATCAATTGAGTTTCGAAAACAACACTCTCACCCTGCTAAAATCGTCAAATTTGTTGGTGTTTGGGATACCGTTGGTGCTATGGGTATACCCATTTCATTTTTAGGTTTGTTTGATGATAAAGATGAGTTTTATGATACTAAAATAGGTTCCAATATTTCTATTGCGCGTCATGCTCTGGCGATTGACGAACACCGAAGCGATTTTGAACCAACCGTTTGGACACCGCAGCCAAGTATGGATCTACAACAAGTTTGGTTTAGTGGTGCACATGCCAATATTGGTGGTAGTTACAAACCAGATAAAGATGGCAGTTTGTCATCCGATCACGCATTGGATTGGATGGTTAAAGAAGCAGTAAAGGCAGGATTAACAGTTGAGCCTCATCTTAGCAAAAATATTATTAAGAATCCGTTATCGAACATTCATAACTCTCGCAGAAGTTTTTATCGAGTTAAGAAAAAGTTCTACCGAACAATTGAACACGGAAAATCAGAAGTGTTGATCCATGAATCAGTGAAAAACCGATGGCTGCAAGATCCAAAATATCGACCAGATAATCTCGAAAATTTTATAAAGAATAGAGGATGGCCAAGTAAATTAGTTAAATAATATCATCCTATTTAGCACACTGTTTAACAATAACTAGGTTTTATAATAATTATATGAAAGGAGTTTTTTTGTGGGATTTCGTTCGTTTTTTGATTTTGCTTCTCAATTTAATAACAGTTTGGATGTAAAAGATGATCTGTTAATTTTTGTTGGTGGCGCGAAATATGATTCGATCCCTATGGAGTCAATTGAGTCGATCACTTACGACCCTCGTGATGATCATTGGCAAGAAATAAGTATTAAAAAAACCGGGAAAGATGCATTCAATTATTATTTAAACAGTGATATTGATCGATTACAAAAAGCGGTCGCCAAAGTGAATAAAAAACTAGAACCAATTCAGCCTATTTGTAAGTTTATTTTGTCTGCTAAACAAGGCTCGTTTTCAGGTAAAGATTGAACTGATTTGATTAAAAAATTTAGCCACAAAATGCAACTTGGTTTCTACCAGATTCTTTAGCGGTATAAAGTGCTTGATCTGCTTTTTCTAGCAAATCTGCAAAAGATTCCTGGTTGTGTTCTAGCTGGCTTAAACCAATACTAATAGTTGTATTTATCCCGATAGGTCTTAATTTTTCTATTTTTGAACGCAATTGTTCCGCTTTTATTTTGGCATTTTCTAAGTCGCAGTTACACAAAACAACGACAAACTCCTCTCCTCCAAATCTAGCCGCAATATCCTCATCTCTATATTCAGCTATAAGCGTTTTTGCGATAGCTCTAATGACAGCATCACCTGATGGGTGACCATAGGTATCATTAATTGATTTAAACAAATCAATATCGATCACCATAACGCTGAGAGAAAACTGATGTCTTAATGCAGAAGAAATTTTCTGCTTAGCCGCTTTAAATAGAAAGTGACGATTGTACAATTCTGTTAGCTGGTCAAACATTGCCATTTTTTCTAACTTGTCTTTTTGAGTTTTTAGAGTGATGTGAGTTTTGACTCGAGCAGCAACGAGGGGTGGATGGATAGGCTTAGTTATGTAATCAACAGCTCCTGAAGAAAACCCTTTTTCTTCATCTTTTATATCTAGCCGCCCGGTAACAAATATAATCGGTATATCGAATGTAGAGGAGTCGGATTTCAACTGCTGGCATACTTCATAACCATTCATTCCAGGCATTTCAACGCCTAACAGAATGAGGTCAGGAATCGGTGATTCAGTGGCTAATTTTAAGCCGGTTTTCCCATTTTTAGCTGTTTTTAGATGATAGCTATCTTGTAAACAAGAACTCAAAATACTAATATTGGTCGAAGTATCATCGATAATAAGAACAGTTGATTGTGGTTCCATTGGCGTTTGTGTCCATTAAGCGAGTTGCTAGGGTTTAGCAGTTGGTACTTTAGTATTCAAATATAAGACTATATCCAGTTTAGACTAATTATTCTAAGGATATGCTTTATTTTTGTTATGGGTTAGATATCTCATAGCAGCATCGGCGAACTCCTTCAAAAATATACGCTGAACGTTCTACTTTTTCCTGACCAAGATGACCAAAATACTCAGATAACATACTAGGAAAAAATCACATTAATAACTGCAATACAAGCACCAGTGAAAGCTAGCGGTAAGTAAATATATGGGTTGACTAAAAAGATAACCCAAAAAATAGCGAATGATTTTTGTCATTCTTTGCCAATAATTAAACGGAGATCGTTAATAGAAAGAGCTTATTACTAAAAATTGCATAAAATAAGTAGGTTTTAGATTAAAAATACATACAAACTACAAAAAAAAAGTATAATTCACCTTCTTATTCAACAATTTAGCCTATGATTATAATTATTCATAAATGGTTAGTAATTTTGTCCATTTCTAGACTTATCCTAAACAGCGTTTTTACTCAAAAACAGACTATACAAAATAGGAGTTTGGTGTGAAGCCAACTAATATTAAAGATCCCGAATATTTTCACAAAGTCGTAGATTGTCAGTATGCTTGCCCAGCACATACCCCAGTTCCCGAATACATTCGCATGATTGCAGCTGGTCGTTACGACGACGCTTACATGATTAATTGGGAGTCAAATGTATTCCCGGGCATATTGGGTCGGGTCTGTGATAGACCTTGTGAACCTGCGTGTCGTCGAGGTCGGGTTGAAGAACAACCAGTTGCTATCTGTCGTTTAAAACGAGTAGCAGCAGATAATAAAAATGATATAAAAGATCGCTTGCCAACTATTGCCGCCAAAAATGGCAAAAAAGTTGCCTTGGTCGGTGCAGGTCCCGCTTCCTTAACGGTGGCGAGAGGGTTAGCTCCTTTAGGCTATCAAGTCGATTTATTTGACGAACAAGCCGTAGGTGGTGGCTTTATGCGCAGTCAAATCCCATCATTTCGATTACCTGCAGAAGTGCTAGAAGAAGAGATCGGTTATATTCTTGACATGGGTGTCATGGCTCATTTTAAACATTATGTGGAAAGCCTAAAAGACCTGTTAGCAAAGGATTATGATGCCATTTTTGTCGGTTCAGGCGCTCCTAACGGGCGGGATCTTAAGCTTCCTGGTCGAGAAGAAGGTAAAGACGATATTCATCTCGGCATTAATTGGTTAGAAAGTGTTGCTTTTGATCACACCAAATCAATAGGTAAAAACGTAATTGTATTAGGTGGCGGTAATACCGCAATGGATTGCTGCCGAACCGCACGTCGCTTGGGTGGTTTGAATGTAAAGGTTGTAGTGCGAAGCCCGAAAGTCGATATGAAAGCATCTCCCTGGGAAATCGAAGATGCGATGGGCGAAGATATTCCAATTTTTGAAAATCATACTCCAATAGAATTCGTGATTAAGGATGGCAAACTTGTTGGAATGAATTTCGACAAAGTTCGAGCGGAATACGATAAAAATGGTAGGCGCAGCTTAATTTCAACAGGCGAAGATTTGGTCTTTATGGAAGCTGACCAAGTATTAATCGCGATTGGTCAAGATAACGCATTTCCTTGGATTGAGCGGAATATTGGTATCGATTTTGGTAAATGGGATATGCCAGTGGTTGATGAAGAGACCTTTCAATCGACTAACAAAAAAGTATTTTTCGGTGGCGATGCCGCATTTGGTCCATCTAATATTATTACTGCGGTGGCGCATGGTCACCAAGCAGCTGTTTCTATTCATAAGTTTTGTCAAGGACAACCAGTAGATGAACGTCTCGCACCCGGAGTGACTTTATTGAGTCAAAAAATGGGATTTCATGAGTGGACTTACGATAATGAAATCGATCATGATAAACGTCATTTAGTCCCTCATGTTGATAAAGAGACCGCGCTTAAAAATCTAAAAATGGAAGTTGAAAAAGGCTTTGATCAAGATTTAGGTTATGAAGAAGCGATGCGCTGCTTGAATTGCGATGTGCAAACCGTATTTACGGATGATTTATGTATTGAATGTGATGCCTGTGAAGATGTGTGTCCTACCAACTGCATTAATTTTGTCGATGCTGGCGAAGAAGACGATTTAAGAACCCGTTTAAACGCACCCTCCAACGATAAAGAGCAAGACCTCTATGTATCTGGCAATTTAAAAACCGCTCGGATCATGGTTAAAGATGAGAATGTTTGTTTGCACTGTGGGTTATGTGCAGAAAGATGCCCAACAGCGGCTTGGGATATGCAAAAATTTATCTACACAGTGACTAAGGCAGGATAAAAATGCGTCTTGAAGCAATAAATGAATTTGTCATTCGGTTTGCGAATGTAAACGGTACTGGTTCGGCAAGTGCCAATAATATGTTTTCTAAAGCGGTCTTTCGAATGGGAGTACCAGTTAGTCCCAAAAATATTTTTCCATCGAACATACAAGGTTTGCCTACTTGGTTTGAAGTTCGGGTAACTGAAAGAGGTTACCTTGGTAGTCGTGGAGATGTCGATTTTGTTGTGGCAATAAATGGTCAAACGCTGCGCAAAGATTATGATACTTTAGTGCCAGGTGGCTATTTTCTTTTTGATTCTACTAAATCATTACCACGAGACTTCCAAAGAGATGATGTCCATGAAATAGGCATACCACTCACACAAATGTGTATTGACAATTATACTAACCCTCGTCAACGTCAACTGTTTAAAAATATCATTTATGTGGGCTCTTTAGCTTACCTTTTTGATATGGAATTTGAGGTCTTGACTAATATGGTCAAAGATCAATTTGCTAAAAAAGAAAAGCTAATTCCGCCGAATATTAAGGCATTAGAATTAGGTTATAACTACGCCAAAGAGCATTATTCGGATACTTGTGGTTTATCAGTGTCAAGACGAGATAATGTTGGTGATGCCATCATGATTGATGGCAATAGCGCAACAGGTTTAGGTGCAGTCTACGGCGGCGCAACGGTTTGCGGTTGGTATCCAATTACACCTTCAACTTCTGTCATTGAAGGATTTGAAAAATACGCACGAAAATACCGAGTCGAAAAGGATACGGGGCAAAATAAATTCGCGATCTTGCAAGCAGAAGATGAACTATCAGCAATCGGCATGGCGATTGGTGCAAATTGGATGGGAGCGCGCGGATTTACCGCAACATCCGGTCCCGGCTTATCATTAATGAGTGAGTTTTTAGGTTTGGCTTATTTTGCGGAAATTCCAGTGGTTTTAGTGGATGTTCAACGAAGTGGACCAAGTACAGGTATGCCTACTAGAACACAGCAGTCGGATGTTATTTCAGCGGCTTATGCTTCTCACGGCGATACTAAACAAGTTTGCTTGATCCCTTGCGATCCAGCTGACTGTTTTGAAATGACTTCCAGAGCATTTGATATTGCAGAGCGACTACAAACTCCCGTTATTATTTTATCTGATTTGGATTTAGGCATGAATGACGGTATGAGCCGTCCATTTGTTTGGGACGACAATCGAGATTATGATCGAGGAAAAGTATTAAGTGCTGACGATCTTGATAATCTCGAAGAGCGTTGGGGGCGATACAAAGACGTCGATGGTGATGGCATTGGTTATCGAACTTACCCGGGTACTCATCCAACTAAAGGTGCCTATTTTACTCGCGGATCTTCCCATGATGATTATGCGGCGTACACAGAAGATAGTACGGTTTATGAAAATAATATGGAGCGGTTGGTGCGTAAGTGGGAAACCGCAAAAGAAATTGCGCCACACCCACAAATTAAATATCGAGATAAAAAATCTAAGATCGCGGCAATTTTTTACGGTACAACGGCGCAAGCTAGTTATGAAGCGCTAGATGGACTAGAAAGCGAAGGAACTTGCATTAACACTTGTCGGATTAAGTCATTCCCATTTCATCCCGATATCGGAAAGTTTATCGAAGAGCACGACACCGTTTATGTGATCGAGCAAAATCGAGATGGGCAAATGCGAACTTTGCTAATTAACGAATTTAATATGGGCACTAAACGTCTTCAATCAATCTTAAATATTGATGGCATGCCAATGAGAGCGCGGCGGATCAAACGAAAAATCGAACGCATGTTAAGCGGCGAAAGTGTTGGTCCTTTTACCACGGCGAATAGTAGCCTTGAGGGAGTAAGATCATGAGTTATTTAAAGTCCACCTTTCGTCATCCAGAAGCGCCAAAAAATGATTTAGGTTATACCGAAGCTGTTTATGAAGGCGCTCTTTCAACGCTTTGCGCAGGATGTGGTCACGATTCTGTTAGTAATTCGATTATTAATGCATGCTTTGAGTCGAATTTAGAGCCACACAAAATCGCCAAAATGTCTGGAATTGGTTGCTCGTCAAAAACGCCAGCTTATTTTCTTAAAGGATCGCATGGTTTTAATTCAGTACATGGGCGGATGCCGTCAGTGACTACTGGAGCAAATATGGCAAATCGCGACCTCACTTATATCGGCATTTCAGGCGATGGTGATACCGCTTCGATCGGCATGGGTCAGTTTATGCACTTGGTGAGACGAAACCTTAATATGGTTTATATTTGCATGAATAATGGCGTTTATGGTTTAACAAAAGGCCAGGACTCAGCCACTGCGGATGTTGGTAGCGCGAGCAAAACAGGCGTGCCAAATATGTACGAGCCGATGGATCTTTGCGAGTTAGCTATTTCTTTAGGTTCAGGTTATGTTGCGCGAAGTTTTTCAGGGGATAAAGATCAATTAGTCCCACTGATCAGAGGGGCAATTAAACATAATGGTTTTGCTTTGATCGACTGTATTTCGCCGTGTGTGACATTTAACAACACACCAAAATCTACTAAAGGCTATGAATGGGTTCGCGATCACCAGGAAGCGACAGGTACGATTGATTTAGTCCCTAAAACGCAAGAGATTATCGTTCAACAGCCAGATCAAATTTTAGAAAGTATCACTCTGCACGATGGGTCAATATTGAATCTTCACCGTCAGCCCAATTCATTGGACATCCAAAGTCGAGAGTCCGTTTTAATATCTTTAGAAGATGCAAGACAAAAACAACAAGTGTTAACGGGGTTGTTGTATCTCAATACCGACTCTAAAAATACCCACGAAATTATCAATAGTTCTGAGCGACCACTGAATAGTTTAACGAAAGATGATTTATGCCCTGGTAGTGATGTTTTAGAAGCGATTAATGAGTCTTTACGATAAAAACTGTTGTGTTCTAGGGTGCCGGTTTGAATAGTCAAAAATCAAAACTTAAAATCTGTGTTAATGCTGCCACTGGAAAAATGGGTCAGCAGATCACTCATCAAATCATTACTTCAAGCAAGGCAGAGCTTTCATCAGCTTTTTGCCGTTCCGCTCATCCCTATTTTAATAAAACCGTGCGCGGTTCAGGTCGTGTCAAATATACAAATAACACCATGCTAGGATTGTCGAATTGTGAAGTGGTTATTGATTTTAGTTTACCGACAGTTTCATTGGCGTTACTAAAAAATGTGCTCGAAAGCAAAAAACCGATACTTGTTGGTACTACTGGGTTTTCAAAATCGCAATTTAAAACTATTGAAAAAGCGAGTGAAGAAATTCCAATTTTATTTGCGCCTAATACGAGTATTGGTGTTAATGTAATGTTATCTTTGCTTGCAAAAACGGCGAAAGTTATTGGTGAGCAAGTCAATATTGAAATCTTAGAGGCTCACCATAAGCACAAGATAGATGCTCCATCCGGTACTGCTTTAAAAATGGCCGAGGTTATTTGTGATGCAACAAATACTAAGCTAAGCGATCGTGCAGTCTATCAACGACACCACTCAAAGAAAACAAGAAAAGAGGATGAAATCGGATTTTCAGTGATTAGAGCAGGCGAAATTATCGGTGAACATAAAGTGATGTTTACCCTAAATAATGAAATTATCAGTATTGAACACAAAGCACAAAATCGACAATGTTTTGCAGAAGGCGCGGTTAAAGCCGCTATTTGGTTGGCAAAACAAGAAAACGGTCTGTATTCAATGCAAGATTTTTTAGGTTAGAAGTCTGTACTTTAATCTTCCCCCTTAGAAAAGGGGACTGAGGGAGGATTTAAAAGCGCTTAAGATCAATCAACACTTTTTCTAAAATGTTTATCTAGAAAATAATCAACACTTAAATAATTCCCGCCCCCAGTAAATAACAAGCTAAGCAACATCAATAAATAAGTAAACGCAAATTCAATACCATTTTGTAAAATCACAAAGCTGCCTTTTGCGGTTAACCAACTATAATTACCATGCTCCTGAAGTAACGATCGCGCAGCGTCTACGCGCGAGGCTATTTCATCATCGGCACTCGAGGCAATAGCTGCCCAACCATTTTCTAAATGTACTGTAAAAATAGCCACAAGCATAGTCACCATCAGAGGGATGCTGATCCAGCGTGTTCCAAGCCCAATAACCAGCAAAATCGCGCCAAAGTATTCAGATGCCCATGCCAATGATCCTAATAACTCAGGAAATGGTAGCCCTAATCCCCACTCAGTGTTTCCAAACCAGTCGATGGTTGGTTGAAGTGAACTCTCAGGATCGAAAGGGTTCCATTTGGTGGTGGCGGCTAACCAAAAAATATTCGCGAGATATATTCTAAAAGCGAGGGCAGGAACACCGCTCAAAATTGAGATTTTATCTAAGGTCATCGATTGTAACTGATAATATTTTTGAACCAAACTCATCGTTTTCTCCTCGTTATTTGCTTAACTGACGGGCAAACAGGTCAATTGTTTCAGTTTTTTCCATACCACTGTTGAATCGCGTGGAGATCTAAATAAGATAACTTGGTCGCTGCTTTGATTTCTTTTTGATTTCCGTCCAGTTGAATAAATGAGATGGGATAATTCATGATCGAGGCTTCATCATAGGCGGTAACTAAGTATTGGCTTGGGTTGATAGAGGCATTTATTTTTTTGCAGCGCTTTTTTGCGGATTCTTTTGAATAACCGATTAATTCCATTCTTGGATAACAAGTTTGAGTAATTTGATCAATTACCTGATGTCCGTAAGGCCAATACTGGCTCCGATATTCGTGCTCAAAACCGAGCGCATGACCAAACTCGTGTAATATCAGTCTTTGTGCAGAGTTATCGCTTAATCGATTGGTCGTAAGATCAAACAGATTCATTGTCGAATAAGTGGAGAGATAATCGCCGTGATTACCAAGTCGAGAGCCGCTATGAAGTGAAAAACTGATCCTTATATGGGTTAGTTTTGGCGCATTTGTTAAACCATTAAAAAACTTGAATGATAAGCTGGTCTTGTTTAACCATTTGGGAGCCGTATCCTTCACTAACTGCTGCTGGGCGAGGCTTCCATCAAGAAAAACCACATTGAGAACCATGCCTTTTTGCCATTGTTTATCCTTGACTAGCACAGCAGATTTACTCCACATTGAATTAAATAACAATAGCAGAGAGGTCACTATCAGAGTAGGCAAAAAAAGTTTAGTTTTATTCGTTGTTATTATTCGCATTGTCCAAATCTTACCTTGATTTATGCACTCGAGATAGCTCAATTAAGATATTTGAATACAGAACCCTAGGATATGTGAGCGGCATCTTATAAAATAGGTTATCGACTATATCATAACGGGTAAATATCATGCATTCTCCAATTATCGCACCATCTATCTTGTCTGCTGACTTCGCCCGTTTGGGTGAAGACGTTGCCAAGGTGATCGAAGCGGGAGCCGATTGGGTTCATTTTGATGTAATGGACAATCACTATGTTCCCAACTTAACCATCGGTCCGATGGTTTGTGACGCTTTACGAAAATTCGGCATCACCGCGCCCATCGATGTTCATTTAATGGTCAAACCGGTTGATCGAATTATTGGTGATTTCGTTGACGCAGGAGCTTCCATGATCACCTTTCATCCCGAAGCGAGTGAGCATATAGATCGTAGTTTGCAATTGATCAAAGAGTCCGGTTGTCAGGCAGGTTTGGTGATTAATCCGGCGACCAGCTTGCAGTGTTTGGAGCATGTGATCGATAAATTAGACATGATTTTATTGATGTCGGTTAATCCAGGTTTCGGCGGTCAATCTTTTATCCCCAATACTCTCAAAAAACTCTCCCAAGCCAGAGAGTTAGTCAATCAGAGTGGTCGCGATATCCGTTTACAAGTTGATGGTGGTGTCAAAGTAGATAATATTCTGCAAATAGCCAAAGCAGGAGCAGATACATTCGTTGCTGGATCAGCTATTTTTAATACTGGTGATTATCAAGCTACCATTTCCGCAATGCGAGAAAATATTGCCAAAGCAACTCAAGTTTAATCATTCGTTTTAGTGTCTGATTAGTATAATGAGTTTATCTCAAGTTTTAATGATCGATAATTATGACTCGTTTACCTTTAATCTTGTTCATTATTTACAGCAGTTGAATGTTGAAGTTATCGTTAAAAAAAATGACGAAATTTCAATAGCGCAAATTGAAGCGTTGTCACCAGATAAAATCATTCTATCTCCGGGACCCTGTACCCCAAATGAGTCGGGGATTTGTCTGCAGGTGGTTGACGTTTTTAAAGGAATAATTCCGATCCTTGGAGTGTGTCTAGGACATCAAGTTATTGGGCAATATTTCGGTGCAAAAATCGTGAATGCAAAAAAAATCATGCATGGTAAAACCTCAAGAATTTCTCATAACAGTCAGGGCGTTTTTAAGGAATTACCTCAAAAATTTGTAGCGACTCGTTATCATTCATTAGTCATCGACCAAAATAGTTTACCAGAGGAGCTACAGGTAACAGCTTGGACGGAAAATGAATCTGAAAAATCGGAAGTTATCATGGGGATCAAACATAAAGAGTTTGATATTGAGGGCGTCCAATTTCATCCAGAGTCTGTTCTGTCAGAGTGTGGTTTAATTTTATTAAAACAGTTTTTAACAAATGATTGATACGAGAGGATGCCTCTATTGCGATGGAGAGATATTAACAAGCAACAAAGGAAATCCTCTACTAGTGCAAACCAAAATCTCATTTTGAGATTAATGCGGTGTCCTTTATGAGATTTGTTTCTCAATTTAAAATGGTAAACAATAGTTAAGTTGACATTGTTTAGATGAGTCAAATAGTGTTCAAGTTCATTTGGATCTAAACTCTTTAAAAGGGAATTTATATGTACGGTTTTCAAAAGCTCGTAGTATCAATCTGTTTATCTTTCGCGTTACTTTTCACTAGTTATGTCGCTTCAGCTATTCCAATTTGTGATTCCAGTTATAGCCAATACGATATTGAACAATACGATCCCGATCAATCTCATAACATATTTTCTGAAGATCGTTGGCGCTGTGTCACATGGAATTTCGACTCTGATGTAACCAATTATTCTACCTACTCCAATTTTAATGCGGCATTGTCGCAGTGTAGGGCATTAGCTTCATCCCCTGCGTATTTTTCTGAGCCCGATCCTATGATACGTGCCTGGTATGATTTTGATGTAGAACTCATCGAATCTAGCGGGACATTAACAGAGAGCTCTTATCAAGAACAAGCCTGTATTAGCCTTGATGATGGACCGAGTTATGATGGAACAGATAGCTATATCGGTAACTATTTCATTGGTTTATATTTAATGGATTATTTTTATTTTTCTGGAACAATTGATGGCGAGTTGATCCAAGATTCGGGGTTCAATCCGTGGACGCCGGAAAACTATTTTTGGCTACAATACACGCCAACATTCGAAGTTTCGCGCTGTTTTGATCCCGTTTGTGAAGCCGGA
>Ga0316204_10001363_pt1 | contig 67738 bp, 93 predicted proteins | sample 6monrhotite_MG_2_FD_205661 | JGI IMG/M metagenome (GOLD analysis project Ga0316204, IMG submission 205661) | Microbial mat bacterial communities from mineral coupon in-situ incubated in ocean water Damariscotta River, Maine, United States -... | ecosystem: Environmental > Aquatic > Marine >... | reverse complement strand
TGCCCCTTGGGGTAAGATAAAAGCCAACCCTAGCGTCCGGAGTATTTCATGTCTGAGAATAGTGCGAAAGGAACCCTTGTCAAAAGGGCCTCCTCTTTAGATGCCTGCTCTATAGAATCACCACTAACTGGTCTCGGCATACCGGACGTCAACTACACACATGGATGGATAGAGTGCAAGGCTATGAAAGCATGGCCCAAAGGATGCGACACCAACCCTGTGAAATTCGCACACCCTCTAAGCAAAGAACAACAAGTCTGGCTATATCGCAGAGAGCGGGCGGGTGGTATTGCTCTCGTCATGGCAAAGGTCAGCACATCATGGTTCTTTTTCTCAGGACGAACCATCAAGGAAGAAAATCTATGGGACAACATGACACGACCACAGATGTATCGCTGGGCGTTGAAGGTATTCGAGAAATCCCTACCTCAACAGGAACTGTGCGAATTCCTGAAATCACCGTATCAGATCTAACTGTTGGCGAGCATCTACTGCTATGGCGTCGCAGAGAGGGCTACAATCAACGAGAGGCCCCTTATGTTATCGGTGTCAGCAGGTATCTTTATGAAAAGCTTGAGCTCGGCGTTGAGAACACACCACTCAAAGAAATGCCACACCTTAGCGATTTATTTTCGTACGAGATATGCTTTATCATGCGACGCCGCTCTGGGTGGACAATTCCACAATGTGCAGAGCAAGCTGAGGTATCTCGCTACTGGTACAATCTCATGGAGCAAGGCAAAGCAAACCCTGAAACTCTTGTCAAGTATTGGTCCGAAGAATGAAAGGTAATAGCGATAAATCAGTCGACTTCCTTCAGCTATTCAAGAAGGGTGGGCCGTGGACCTTGGGTGCTATTGCCCCAGATCGCAAGCAGGTAACGTTCCGCACATTTACAGACGAGCAGTCTGCGTACACATTTGTTGAACAAGAGAACGGTGTTCGCAACCTATACTTCTTGGTCAACGAAGCTAGATCAGATATCAGCACAAAGCCCAGCAAAACCGATATCTCTAATGGTCTCTGGCTGCATGTTGATATTGACAGCAACGCAACTGATGCAGAAGGTCTAGAAAACGACCGCACTATGATATTGTCTCAGCTGACTCAGAACTTACCGAAAGGTATTCCTGAGCCAACCATGATCGTATTCTCTGGTAACGGATACTGGGGCTTTTGGAAACTAAAAGAACCGTTTCCTATCAGTGGTACGGAAGCCAAGTGGGAAGACTTCGAACTCTACAACAAGCGGCTGGAGCAGGTGTTCGGAGGCGATCACTGTTTCAACGTAGATCGCATCGCTCGTCTTCCTGGGACTATCAACATTCCCAACCCACAGAAGCGCAAAAAGGGCAGGACTGAGGTAGAAGCCAAGCTGCTTTTCCACAATCCTAAAAATGTGTACGACATATCAGAGTTCAAGAAGTCAGCAGGGGTCCAAACTTCTGGCTCCATGATGGACGGTGGTAAAGTACACGATGTGGATATTGATGTCGGCAACATTGATAGGATCATGGAACTGTCGGAGTTGGACGAGTGGTCCGTGCCTGACAGGGTCAAGATTATTATTGCCCAAGGGTTTCACCCAGAACAGCCGAAGCAGGGCGACAACTCCCGCTCAGCTTGGGTTTTCGACTGCGTCTGTGGGCTGGCTCGCTGCAACGTGCCGGATGCTGTTATCTATTCTCTCCTTACTGATCCGGACTGGGGTATCTCTGCTTCTGTGTTGGAACTAAAATCTCAGGCCGATCGGTATGCTCGCAGGCAAATCTCACGCGCCAAGCAATATAGTGAAGACCCACACCTTCTACAAATGAACGACCGACATGCTGTGATTGGTAACATCGGCGGGAAGTGCGCTGTGATCGAGGAGATAGACGATCACCTCAAGCTGCACAATGGTCAGACATTCAACCGCACCAAGCTGACGATGTCCAGCTTTGAAAGTATCAATCAACGGTACATGAACAAGCGAGTGCAGGTTGGTCAAACCAAAGACGGAGCCGCTGTCACCGAGCCGCTCGGCAAATACTGGCTGAACCACCCAATGCGTCGGCAGTATGATACCATGCGTTTCATGCCTTTGATTGAGCAAGAGGGTGTCTACAATCTGTGGCGCGGGTTCGCTTACGATGCTATTCCTGGAGAGTGTGGCTTGTATCTCCAACACATCAGGGAGAACGTGTGTCGTGGCAACGAAGAACATTATGAGTACATAATCTGCTGGATGGCGCGGGCAGTTCAACAGCCTGCCTCAGCTGGTGAAGTCTCTATCGTTCTACAGGGCGGCAAAGGTACTGGTAAAGGCTGGTTCGCGAGGACGTTTGGTCGTCTCTTTGGGCGACACTTCATGCACATCGCCAATGCGAAACACTTGGTCGGCAACTTCAACGCTCACCTACAAGATTGTGTTTGTCTGTTTGCAGACGAGGCATTCTTTGCAGGAGATAAGCAACACGAAAGCGTTCTCAAGCGTATTGTTACAGAGGACACACTAAACATTGAGAAGAAGGGCTACGATGTCGAGGACACACCCAACTTCATCCACATGATCATGGCTTCCAACGATGCCCACGTTATCAGGGCAACAGGCGACGAGCGTCGTTACTTTATGCTCCAGATGGGCGAAGGTAACAAGCAAGACGCCAAATTCTTTGGGAAACTCAATGATCAAATGGAAAACGGTGGGTACGAAGCTCTGCTGTACTATCTGCAATCTATTGATATATCTAATTTTGAAGTGCGTAATGTTCCACAGACTGATGCGTTGCAGGAACAGAAATTGCTGTCAATGGATTACAACGAAGAGTGGTGGTTCCTCAAGTTACAAGATGGTCGTATTTTTGAGACAGATGCTGAGTGGGAGAGATATGCCCAAACGACAAGCGTGGCGGCGGATTTCATAAAATACATGGAACTCTGGAGGATGAACCGTCGCGGTAACGAAACTGCTCTTGGTCGGTTCCTATCCAGGATGGTGCCTCATCTGAACAAGGTGCGTCGCAGAACAGGTGTAGACGTAGACGATGGTTTCGGAAATTCTAGAAGAGAAGCTCGTCGGGCTATGTTCTACGATTTCGGCACACTTGATCAGTGTAGAGAAGCGTGGGCGAAAGAGCATGGTTCGGTAGAATGGGAAGAGCCTGCGCAGTTGGACCTTGATCAGCCAGATGATAATGCTTTTTAGGACCTCTCTGGACGCGTTGGATGGCGTTGGCTGGGTGCCAGTGCAGGCAGCACGTCCAAGCGCACCACATAGGCTCTCCGGACGCCTCCGGAGGCGTTGGATAAATACCTATACCCGCTGGATAGGTAGTATTTGTCAGAGTAAGTCTCAAACTGTATAAACAGTGTAAGGCAAAAATTTTGCGCGGCTCGCGCACGTATTAGGATCGTGAGAAACTTTCTGGAGGTAGAATGTTAAAATATTTCGCTAAAATATGGGACAAGTTCACAGAAGGCGTCCTGCTTGGATCAGGGGCTGTTCTGGCCTACAAGGTTGCCTTAGAGTTGGGTATCCTGTGAAAAGCACAATACATCTAATTCCTTGGCCCGCTTCCGGCAACGTCGACTATGACAGCAGCTTGCTAGTTTTCAATAGTCCTATTACCAAGGAAGAGGCCGACCGTAATTGGGAAAGTGGCCGCATCATGTTTGAAACCAAAGATTGCACACTCGAGGAAGAGGGCTCGTTGCTGCAAACTGTCAGGAGTACCTTTGGTGAAAACATTTTCTAAACAAACAAGGTGAAAACAATGCCAGCTTTATCAAGTCTCATGTATTCTCAAGCCAGAGATATTCCAGTTCCATCAGAAATAATTGACGACGGGATCCGTCGGACTGTCACTTACAGAGAACACCGCTCTGGAGGAGGCGCTGGCATGGGCGAGTTTCCATCGGAAGTGATGCTCGTTCTGGATAACGGTAAAGTCATCAAGTGGAACTCATGGACACGCAATCCAGATGTTGTTTCAGTCCACGGTCGTCTACAGAAGGATATGTCGTTTTGAAACCTATGCTCGCAAGTAAGTGGGATGAAGCAAAGAATTCCCAGATGTTCCCATACTGGGCGCAGCCGAAGCTGGACGGCATCCGCACACTTGTCGGTGACGATGGGTATCTCTACACTCGCAGCTTGAAGCCAGTACGCAACGAAGAGCTCCAATTTCAAGTTCGGAAGTTGCGGGATATTCTGCAAGGACTTGATGCCGAAGTTATCGTTGGAGATGCCACTTCCCCAGATTGCTATCGCCGCACCAGTTCAGCAGTGATGTCTTATAATAACGACGATATCCAGAATGCGACCTTGCAGGTGTTTGACATTTGGAACATTGATGGTGACTATGACTATCGCTATGGTCATCTTATTGATAGAATGTCCTCGTTTCCTAGCTGGGTTCAGTTGGTAAGTAATTCTTTACTGTCAGACATGCAAATGCTTGAAGAGTATCAAAGACGTAAACTGGAGGCTGGTCACGAAGGTGTGATACTTCGGAGACGTGATGGTCTTTACAAGAAAGGCCGCGCCACGCCAACAAAAGGTGAGCTGATCAAGGTCAAGAAATGGACCGATGACGAAGGTGTCATTGTAGCCGTTCATGAGGAGATGCATAACTCCAATCCAGGAACTTACAATAATCTTGGACATTTGGAACACTCTGGTCACAAAGATGGTCTTATTGGCAAAGGAACCCTCGGTGCCATTGAAGTGAAGCTCGGCGAAAAATGGCCGAGTGAAGTTGTCCGAGTCGGCACTGGTTTTGACGCGGCTCAGCGTCTAAGTCTGTGGCAAAATAAAGAAGAGCTTATCGGCAAGATTGCGAAGTACAAATACTTTGAAATCGGCGTGAAAGACGCGCCAAGGTTTCCTGTATTCTTAGGCTTCCGTGACCTCGATGATATGGATCAACCAACCCTGTTCTAAGGAGACAGATATGAAACTTATTGAGACGATAAAGCGTGTTGTGAAAAACCGCAAGAAGAAGCGCGTAGCCAAGAACCCGCGTGTAATCTCTGCGAACATGACACTGGCCGAACGGCTTATCCTCAACAACTGGGGTATCAAGTTCACCTACAAATCCGCCGCTGGGAAAGGTGTTGCTCTGGCCGCGAAACGGGAAGCTACCCAACGGAAGCGCGGCAAGATCGTGCAGAACCCAAAGAAGAGCCGTCAGGTTCTCCGCGCTGAGGACCGTCGCATGTGGAAGCGTTTGCGTTCAGAGATGAAAGAACAGCAGGCCAAGAGAGCTAAACGTGGAACTGGCACGGTAGCACAATGAACGGCTTCTTTAAGCTGGAAGGGAAACTCCTATGAATAACTTCGGACTATTTAGCATCATGGCGAGCGGGACTCGTACGACTATGGCTCAGATTGCGAACCTTGGCTACACTCAGTCAGATGTTCGCATTCTGTATCGCCCTGATCAGCCGTGGCAAGAAGGTGAGTCTCGCTATGCACAGTTTCACCGTATCACCAACCCACGGCAAGTGGAGCGGTCTTTGGTCGTTCCCCTCCGTGACCCACACAAGTCTCTGATGTCCAAGGATATGGAGTACTCTGGGTTTGATCTCTACAATCCCATGTTACTAATGATGGCTAATTTCATTGGTTTTTGCAAGATAGCAGAGACTCTAGGCACTCCTATTCTGTATCTTCCCATTGGTACAAGTGTTACCAAGGAGCAGAACTGGGATCGTTTGTGTGACTTCGTGGGAGCGTCGCGTCGTCCTTACCCAAAGGACGATGAAATCCACGTTGGCCATACTGGCAAGGGTCAGCGTCTATACGCAGGCGCAGAAGTTCCTTGGGCTGTGGAGTTTTACGAGGAGCGGGTGCAAAGAGTCAAGGACAGCCTCCGCTAGGACAAATACCGCTAGTCTTTTATTACCTCGCGGCGTACTATAGTGTATCAGAATAAACCAACTTAGGAAACCAATATGGCAAAACTTCATGAACTCTTGGCGGTTATGGCGGATACCACAAACTCCGCAGCCGCGATCACCAAGGAAACTGAGATTGTTTTCGTAAAGAAGGCAGATCATTTCCGCGGCCACAGCAAGACAGTTGCTTTCTTTGAGAGCTCACGCGAAGGCGAAAATACTGTCGAAGAGAAGCAGATGGTCTCAACTGTCGCCGACAAGCTGGAACACGCTTTCAAATCAGTTGGTCGCCACTACGACGCGCTCTTGCAGCTTGAAGAAGCCAATGGTCGCGCCAAGGCAGACCTCGTCATTGATGGCACGACCATCATGAAAGATGTGCCAGCGACCTTCCTGCTGGGCATGGAGACGCGCCTCAAGGCCGTGCGTCAATTGATCCTGAGCATCCCAACACTGGAGATGTCCATCAAATGGAGCCCTGATCCAACCTTGGGCGATGGTGTTTATCGTTCGGACCCAACGGTGGCGATGAAGACCGAGAAGGTCCTCAAGTCGCGTATCTTGGTGGAGCCAACCAAAGAGCATCCGGCGCAGGTGGAGAAATGGAACGAGGACACTCCGGTTGCCCGCATCGAAACAACCCATACGTCAAGCATGATCACGCCACACGAGAAGTCGGCCATGTTGATCAAGTGTGACAAGATGATCTCGGCTGTGAAAAAGGCCCGCCAGCGGGCGAACACGGTGGATGTCAAAGATATGAGCATTGCGAAGGAGATCTTCGGATATATCCTTAGCTAAACGAATCCCATAGGGGATAGACTGAGACTAAGACTTACCAAAGCAGGTGGAAAACTTCAAGAAGGAACCAAACCCTGTGACTCATACTTAAGAGACTTATGCCCCTTAGTGTGAGAAACGAAAAGACAGGAGACCAAGCAATTCTCCACAACATAAGGTCGCTGGTTCGAATCCAGTCTCGGCTACCATACACCATTATGGCCGAGTAGCTCAGTGGAAGAGCGTATGCTTTGAGAGTAAAAGAATTGCAATGGGTCAGATAGTCTCGGGTGCATCCAGTCGCAACTGGGTTGACCTTTTAAGTCAAGCAATAGGGGTCGGTGCGCAGGTAGTCGCATCGGCCCCACCTTATAAGGTAGAATTATGACGAAATGGCATTACCCTCTGGACATTGGTCCATACCCCATCACAGCCTATTACACCCCGAGTGAGAAAAGCTGGCATCGTTTGCTTGATAAACTTGGTTTGAGCGATGAACCTTATCCGATTGAAGATTCAGCCGGAAAGTGCTGCATCTACAAAAATCCCAAGAACGGTGATCCTATTTGTATCATCGTCATTGCTCCTCCAGGAGACCACAAACTTCACTCCATGTTGGGTGTAATTGCTCACGAATGTATACACGTCTGGCAAGAAGTTCGAGCTCGCATCGGAGAAGAATTTCCTTCAATTGAATTTGAGGCCTACACGATTCAGTCTATGGTTGCTTCCGTGACCTACGCTTGGTTCAAGCATGTGTGGAACAAGAAGTGATCACTCATGAAATTCTCCGCGACAAATGCCGAAAAGCAATGGGGATTAGAATCCCGTTCGCCGCTAAAGAACGCTGGGCAGTTTTCATAAGAGAAAAACGCACTGATATCACGCTCAACTACGACTGGATCAGAGATCCTCGCTTCTACGCTTGGGTCACCGCAAACAAAGAATTCCTAGAGATCAGAGACGGAGCGGAGTGGATCGGTATCTACATCTGCAAGCCCAACGGGGAGCCAGTCAATGAATATTAGGCGGGTGAAGTGGCTGGACGAAAGATTCGATAGTGTGCGTCGGCCTCAGTGCGAGCATACTCTCAACAGAGAAGCCTTAACTCCAGGATACCAGAGATATCTTGAGAATCGCATTGAGAAGAGAGGCTTGTCAGCAGATCACTGTGGTAAATTCGCCACACATGAGGTTGACGGTCTGCTGCTCTGTTCTCAACATGCTGGGCAACTGGCTCTTGAACACATGACAGATCGCAAGACAAAAGTTGTCATTGTAAAGAAACAAAAGCCTGTTCAAGAGTAACCTCGCGGTTTAGTGTATAGGTGGGGTGGTGCCGTTCATGGGAACCGCTTGTATGACCGACGGGTCAAAATGGGGATACCTGTAATCAAGCGAAAACTGGTTCGAGTCCAGTACCACCCTCCAGAAATAAAGGTGAAACATGTCCAAGATCGAAGATATCAAAGCAAGAATTCTAAAGCTACGCCAGATGGTGCCGGAGAAAGGTGCCAGCGAAGCCGAGGCTCTGGCCGCTCTGGATAAGGCTGATAAGTTGATGTCAAAACATAACATCAGCGAAGCCGCCCTAAGAGCCGCCAATGTTCGTGAGGATATGAGCCACGGCGAGTTTGCCTACGGTATCAAAACTCAGCATCCGTGTGCCAAATGGTGCAGCAAGCCAATCGGTCGCTTCTGCGGCGTCGTCACTTGGTACGATCCTCATCGGCAGAGCTCAAACGGCTTTGGGTTCAATGAAGACGTTGAGATGTATAAGTTCCTGCTGATTATGGTCCACGATACCATGAACCGTGAATGGAAACTGTGGCTCAAGAACAACCCAAAAGAAGAGGGCGTGTCGCGTCACACTCAATACTGGGGATTCATGTGGGGTATGTCGGAAACGATAACCAACAAAATCTATCAGCTCATGAACGAGCGTGAGCAACAAAGCGAGACTGGGACAGACTTGGTTGTTCTCAAGGAACAAGTTATTGAGGAAGGCATGAAGAGCGCACTGCCGAGCCATGTGATCAAACCTACCAACAGCCGAGGAGTTCAGGTAGAAATCGGTGCAATGAAAGCAGGTCTTGAAGCTGGCAACAAAGTGAACTTAAATCGTCCGATCCCACAGAGCCAGAATGCTCGCAAAAGTATTTCTCACAAGTAAGACAAATACAGTTTTTCACCACATGCCTCACATGGTATTGTGTAGGTACAGCAACCAAAAGGTAAAGAAATGGCAATCTACTTCACAAACTCCGGAGACATTGACCTTGACGTTATCCGCACTATGGGTGTCAACGTCAAAGAAAATGACAATCCCATTGGCGAGTTCGGCACTGGCTTGAAATATGCTCTTGCGACTTTGCTTCGCACAGGCCATGAAGTGTCCCTGTTCACAGAAGGCAGGCTCATTGAGTTCTCCACACGCGAGAAGCTTATCCGTGGCAAGCCTTTCCAGATGATTTTCATGGACGACGAGCAGCTTGGGTTCACCACTGATCTCGGCAAGAACTGGGAAGTCTGGCAGGCGTACCGCGAGCTCTACTCAAACACGCTTGATGAAGCAGGTACGATCTCGTACGTTCGCAGCGAAGGTGATACAATCTTTACCGTCAAAGGTGAAGAGATCGGTGAAGTACATGCAGAGCGTGGCAAGATCTTTCTGCAGAATGAACCTTGGATCGTCAGTGATGGCGTTGAGATTTATCGTGGGCAAAGTCAGTACATCTACTATCGCGGTGTGCGTGTCCACCAGTTGGTCAAGCCGACGCGGTTCACTTACAACTTCACATGTCCTATGAGGCTGACGGAAGACCGCACCTTGGCCTCCACCTATGACTTGATCTACAAGATGGGGACATTGCTTCCCAAAGTGCCTGATCCGGTGTTTTCTCGCCGTGTCGTTGATCCAGCATGGGATGGGTTTGAACGGAATATCGACTTCAGCGACTGTGCCTCACCCAGCGATGAGTTTCTGGATAGCATTGAGCAATTCGTTGAAGACGCCCACTTGAAACCAAGTACCCGCGATCTACTGAAAGCACACCGCGACGTGATAGACTACGTCAAGTTTACACCAAGCGATGCTGAATGGGAAACGATCCGAGACGCCTGCTCGCTTCTCAAGAGTATCCACTGCTTTGTTGAGCCGACCAGCATCATTTTCGTTGAGACACTTGGTCCTGGAATTGTTGCTCAGGCTCTGGATGGTGATATCCTGATCACCCGTCAATGCCTTGCCAACGGCGTGGACTTCCTTGCAATTACCATCTATGAGGAGTGGATCCACAATAACATGGGATATCACGACTGCTCGCGCTCAATGCAGCAGTTTCTGTTTGACAAAATCTTAGAACTAGCGAAACGATCAACCCGAAAGGAACCAAAATGAAGAACCTTATCAAACTCTGTGTAGTGTTTACTTTCTATGCAACAATGGCCTCAGCGACGCCCGAAGAAAAACCACCTGTTGTCACCTCTGGGGACGGTGATAATGGCTGGCTGATCCCGGTTATTATCGTCGTTGGTGGCATTCTCATTGCGACAAACCGCAAACCAGAAACTTCCAACTGTGATACGATCAGCGACCAAACAATTTACGGTGCTGATGGCAAGCTGACCATTGTTACAGAAACAGACACTTGCGATTGATCTTGTAGCAGGCACCCATAGGGTGCCTGTCACTGGTGTGGTGAGCACCAAGAATCTGATTTAGAAGGAAAAAGCTAATGACAGGAAAACAAACGCGAACAATCAATCGAATACTGACCAAAAAGATTGATGGATGGCTGGATTCGATTGAAGACAAGTCTCTGCGCAAAGCCGCCAGGAAAGAAGTGATCGTCACTGGTGGGTCTATCGCGTCCATGCTTTTGGGCGAAGATGTCAATGACTATGATGTCTACTTCCGCACTTTCGAAACAACAGCGGCAGTCGCCGAGTACTACATCGGCAAGTTCAAAGCTGGCCGCGTCGCCAATCACTATGGTGTCGGATGCGACATGACCTTGGAAGAACTCCAGGATACCCAAGGACGGAAACGTGTCCGTATCATGGTAAAATCTGCTGGTGTCGCTGGGGACCTGCCTGCTGAAGGCGAGGTCGATGAAGAAGTAGCGGACGAGAAGCCAGAATTCCACCCTGTGTTCCTGTCATCAAATGCGATCACGCTCAAAGGTGGTGTGCAGGTTATCATCCGGTTCTTTGGCGGTCCAGAAGCTATCCACGAAAACTTCGACTTTGTCCATTGCACTAATTACTGGACATACGAAGAAGGTGTTGTTGTCAACGAAGATGCACTGCTGGCCTTGATGTCGCGGACACTGGTTTACCGTGGGTCACTGTATCCAGTATGTTCCATCTTCCGTGCCAAGAAATTCATTCAGCGTGGATGGAAGATCAACGCTGGGCAATATCTCAAGATGGTTATGCAGATCAACGACCTTGATCTCAACAACCCCGTCATTCTGGAAGAACAACTCACTGGCGTTGACGTTGCTTACTTCCGTGAGATTATCGAAAAAGCCCGTCGTAATGCAACCGACAAGATCGAGACTTCCTATTTGGTTGAGGTCGTGGAGCGTGTGTTTGGTTGACAAATAAGCCTAGTCACTGAGTTTTCGTGTGCTATACTAGTTACACGGAAACAAACAAAAGGTAAGACAAATGTCACGTTACATCAGCGCAGAGAAAAGGTCATTTGATGACATGGGAGAACCTTTCACCAAGCAAGAAGATGAGGTTGTCTATGATGGTGCGACTATGGGCCGCAACGGACGCCACGGTCCTTGGGCTACAATGACGCAGAAATCCTGGGACAGTCAGGGTTGTGGTATTCTCGGCTTTGGCTTCGGTCAGAAATATATCCGCAACGCCGATGGCGAACTTCACAAGGTGGAAGGCTGATGTACGGTTCACACCAATGGTGCTTTGAAGACCTTTATGTCTACAACGACAATGAATCAGATGCACCGTTCAGCATGGTGAATGTAGAGTTCTCATTGATCTGCACAGCCCTTCCTATTGCGCCTTCTGGTCGTATTGAGTTCTATGAACCAGGAACTGGAGCTGTGTGGGAGATTGAGCTGATTGAAATCGTGTTTGATCTGTGTAAATCACTGACTATTAGCGAAGAACATCTCAGTGCGTTGTTCCCGAACGGGAATGATATGATCAACAACGCAATAGAATCTGCAACAAAAAATGGAGTTATCGAAAATGGCTAGAACACGTTATGCCTCACCCTCAAAAATCATTGAAATTCACCAGAAACTAGAAGAAATTCTGACAAAAGTTGATGGTGGAGTTCAATATCCTTCTGGGTACACAGACATAAGAATGGGAAATATGTTGGGAGTTTCTGCCCACACTATCGGCAGAGTTCGCAAAGATATGTTCGGAGATCTAGTACCGAAAAATCCAAAAGCGAAATCTGAACAAGTTGATGAATTTGAGTTCCGCATTCAAAAATTGGAAAGACAAGTCGGCGACTTGCTCTCATTTGTTGAAAGTAACTTTCAGCTGGAATTCGAGGCCGTGAAGTCATGAACCTGTTTATCCTTGACACTGACCCAACGCTGGCTCCGCAGTTGCTTGACGACAAGCGTATCGGGACCGCGCTGCGTGAAGCCAACCAACTGCTGTCTACCGCCGTACACAGACACGCACCGGACACCATGGAGTATGGTGTGGGGTTAGGGTGCAAGCCAACCCACAAGGCGCATCCAGTGACGCTCTGGGTGGGGGCTACGCGGTCAAATTGGCAGTGGTGCCTTACCTATGCCTACGCCTGCTCCGCCGAATGGCAGGTTCGCTACGGAACTAAACATGGAAGCGCAGAGCGGACACCTTACATTGGGAGATTTATCGGTTGCATTCCAGATGGTCCTTTGCTACCGTTTCAAAATAGCGCTCGTCATGAAGGTCTTGGTTTGGATTTCTCAGACCTGCCAGTACCAGAGTCTTACAGAGCATACCTGCAAGAACGCTGGGCGACTGACAAACGTGCGGCGACCTACAAGAACAGAGGGTGGCCTGAATGGGCTCAGCCATTGACAGTATGAGAGTTACCGCTGGATTGCGGATCGGCTTCTGGAACCCAACAAATTATATGGGTAATGGAAGTCCTTTCACGCCCAAGGGATACTATACCGGACCAGATCTCGGTGAGCATCTACCTGGATCAAAACTTGAGCAGCCTCTTATGGAAGGTACTCTCGTGTTCCGTGTGGGTGTTCTGTTCCGCCCCGATCTTGGCAAACGTCAGCAATTGGAAACAATTCTCATCTTGGAAACATGGATCCCTGAGATGTTCGATTACGAGGACTGGGCAGAAGATATGGTGTTGGAGGCATAATGGCAAAGATTGATAAATTCGCTGGCATCAAACGTGTTGCCCTACTCATCGCCTATGATAACGGTATGATCAACAGGTTTTGCTCTGAGGAGAAATGGTTGGAAAGCCTTGACCCTGTCCTTGGTGCTGATGGTGTTTACGAGGCAGATTTGGAAATCCTTGATGGGTGGTGCATGACACTATCTGATGAAGAGGCAGAACTCCTCGGCTGCGGACTTCATCCGGAGATGGATGCAATCGTTGAGAAAGTCCCGAACCCTGAGTTCTGTGGCATATTCGAGGATATCTTTGACGCATGACAGTATATGTAGACGATAAGCAAATCCCCTATGGTCGCATGAAGATGTGCCACTGCGCGGCTGATACTAAACAAGAACTGCTGGACATGATGACCAAGATCGGTATGAGCCACAAACATATCCAAGCAGAAGACACATGGCGGGAACATTTCGACATCAGCAAAGCGATGCGCACGAAAGCCGTAAAAGCTGGCGCTGTTGAAGTAACAAGCAAAGAACTTGTTTATCGTATGCGTGACAAACTGAATTAGTCTTTACTAGGCTCGCACTGTATACTGGTCTTACAGTAACAAATAGGTAAACCCAATGACATACGAGAACTCCTACAGCTACGCCAACTACGATTCTGCTACTGACTCTGTTAATTTCACGGATGACAAGAATGCAGAATTCATGGTGGGGGTAAGCAAAAAAGACATTACTGTCCGCGCAAATAATGGTGAAATGGTTAGAATCCAAAAAGGCAAAACAACCAAAGAAAAAGCGATTCGGTTGTTTGCGCGTTTGTTGGCGGAGAAGTAAATGAAACTTCTAGCGTTCCTGACCATGATCCTCACTGGTCCAGACGGCAACGAGATTTACTTCATCGTTGAAAGACCCGTAGAGTGCGTGAAAACCTCTCTGCATTTCCGCATGATGTTTGAGGCAGAAGGCTACCAAGTAGATTCCTTCTGCGATTACACATCAGCGCCTGTAACTTCTATTCGTCCGGAGGTGAGACCATGAAATATATTCTCAACTTCGCAGGATGCTGGGTGTTCGCATCCTTGATCCTGTTTGTCCTGCTCAACGCAGTGATTGGCTGTGAAAGCTGGAGCAATCCGCAGTGCGTGACACCTGCCGAGTTCCTGGAGATGATGATCCCATGATCAGCGAACAACAACAGTCGCGTGTCGCCTCTTACGTTGGGACAACATTCCTGCACGTGAAAACTGGTCGCATCTACACTATCATGGGTCATTGCATGATTGAAGCTACTCTGGAAGTCGGCGTATTGTACATGATCGCTGACAATACCAGTGATACTCTCTGGGTTCGCCCTTACTCGAATTTCTTTGATGGAAGGTTTACTCAGGTATGAATAGTTTCTTTATCGCAGCGACGAACAAGATGTCGTGGGGCCGTGGATCAAAACTTTGGGAAGCAGTTGGTCACGCTATTGAACATGGCGGCGCAGGTGTGACTGAATGCGTTGTGTTTGAAATCTGGATGCCAGAAGGTGGCAAAGAGTCAGACATCCACGTCAACGAGACTGGTGGTATCGTCGCACCTTCTGGTTCTAAAGTTGTTGAACGAGCAACGATCAAAGACGATGACGGAAGCCTTTCTGGGTTCTGGGATTATCGTGATGCCTTGATGGGATGGCTCGGAGACGCGGAGCTTTAGAATGAAACTCATGTTATCTGAATCGGTAGGAACTCTGTCGTTGGCTCTAAAAGATCTTGATCCTGATATTGTTATAGAAATTCAGGAGGAGTGTACTCTTATGAAGCCTATTGATTACCCGAAGCCAGAAAAACGAGAAAAGCCCAAGCGTACACATCCAACGTCTTGGCGGAAATAAAGAATTGGTCGGCCTAAACGTCGCGTGGTACTGTGTAGGTGGGCAATAATGCCCGCCAATGAAAAGGGTAAAGCTATGAAGACTGAGTATCTCCCAAACGAGGAAGACCATACCTTTCTTATGTTCGCAACGTATGATCACGAGGCCAATCGTGTCAAGTGGACTGGCGTGTCAAACTTGCCAGATCACATTGATAGGCTGGTAGCTACCGAGGAAGCACAATTCCAAGTCTGGAAACGCGGCAAGACTGTTATCGTCGAGTCCGTCGGCTGGTATTCCCCAGAGTTCCACTACCGCATGGAGCTGACCGAACTGCCTGATCGTGTTGTCATCATGGCAAATCACGCGGCACAACTGCTTGAAACTGGTTACGACGATGAAAGCCCGTTCCGTAATGTGGTTCAGTAAATACTATTACTCGCACAACCGAAACGTCAGAGTCCACAAGAAAACTGGCGTAGTTGAGCGGAGATATTCCCAAATCAAGTACGGAACACTCGGTAGACCACGCAAGTCGGCTGGTCCGGCGTGGCTACAGATTGACTGCATAACGCTTGGCAGACGTCCTAATGGTGTGCTACGTATAGCGCCGCCACAGGACCGCCGTAGCACGGCTCGGAGGGCCTGCTAGAGCGCAAGGGATGGCCTAGCTGGGTATTGGCCTATAAACCCAGCAACAGAGGCTCTGGGACGTCCATAGGCGTTACCTTCTCTGGTCGTGACGCTTTAGCGGAACAGACTCCGGAACGAGCCGGACGAGTCTGCGAAAGAGGTTATATCGATCACTGATACTGGAGTGACTCTGCAGGTGTCCCGCTGGTGTTTATCGCTGGCGGGACACTTTACGTTTGTCACGATATTTGTCGCATGGTACTGTGTAGGTACACAACAACACAAAGGTAAGAAAAGATGTCATACCCCGTCACACGTTTGTACTATGATGGTCGCCTGACCAACACGATTGATTATGGCTCAACCTTCCGCTCCATGCCCCGCGTCAAAACTGATACACCAGAAGCCCGCGAAGCCGTTTGCCAGAAGCTGATTGATGGCTGGGTGCAGAATGCTGAGTATGACCCAAAGCTGTTCCGCATTGAACACGGCAAGAGTGAACCTGTCGTTCTGTCGAAGATGGCAGCGGAGATGTTGAAATGAACGAACAAGAAGCATTTGATAAGATGGTCACACATCTGCGGAAGCAGGGTATTCGGTCTGAAAGAGAAGACCAGTTGTGCCTTCTCCGATCCAATGGGTTGAAGTGTGCCATTGGTGCGTTGATAACTGATGAGGAGTATGAACCAAAGATGGAGAACTTACCTCTCCATGATCTGGTCCCAGTAGTTCCTGTCCTGGGAGCACTGCTCTATGAGTTCCTTTGGGATATGCGTGAGGTTCACGACAATACCCCTCCAGAGAGCTGGGAACAGGGATTTGAAGAAGTCGCCGCAAACTATGGATTGGAGTATACTGCACCATGACTGATACATTCTCAAAAGAGCTGCAAGATGCTCTAAATGCTCTGTCGCAAGACATCGCTGCTGACATGCCTCATGACGCTGATGCTGAAGAGATCGCTGAAGTCTGTATGGACGCCAGTCGTCTGACAATGGCTGGGCATCCTGATCTGGATGCAGAGGTCTCACGTTTCAACAATAAGTTCGGTTATACTGCACTGCTCAAGGAAGGAGCGAAGTATGTCTCAACTTGGTGATCAGATGTTCAAATTCACAAAAGCAGAAGTCGCGGCTATCGGTCGTACAGTTGGTCTCACCATTCGGTGGGTCTATGACTGGGGTGAATTCCGTGTCTACCCCATCGGCACTGGGAAGCATCACGATTCAGCATACTTCACTGATGACGCAGAAGACGCCGTGCGTACCGCTCTTGCGATGGTCAAAGGGAAGCCGCTCGGTGAGCGTCGCCCATTCACTACCACAGAGCAGCTGGATATCAGCGATACGCAGTGGTGGTTCTTGGAAACAGATTACGCTGAGCACCCTATCGGCGATACCCTGGATGCCATCGGAGACAATGTCTATCGTGTCACACGAGGCGTTTCACAGTGGGAATACTTTTACTCAATCAAAGAAGCAATGGAGGCAGCGTAATGCGCGGAATATTAATCAACCCTTGGACCAGTGAAGTCACTGAGGTAGATGTAGGTGATGGTATCGATCCCATCTACCAGTATCTCAGCAAGGGGCTGACTGGTCCTGTTGGTACATTCACCACTGGTGCCTCCTGGGATAATGGCGACATCATGTATGTGGATGACGAGGGGCTGTTCAAACTCAAGAACCGTGCGTTCATGATCCATGACCAGACACTGGTCGGCATGGGTCTTATCTTGGGTACAGATTCATGGGGCAGCGCGATTGATGCGAAGTCCTCACTCGTTACGATACAATCAGAAATCACATGGTCCCAAATGGAGGTTAGGCATGGATGAGAAACCAGCTCAAGAAGAGATGGCCGACGTAGAAAACAAATTCACAGTCGCGAAGAAAGAAGTCGGCAAGATATGGGATGAATTCCGCGCGAAGAACAAAGTTCTGGCAGAACGTTTCATGAAAGTTCACAACAAACGCGAGGTCAAGATCATGGTCTCTGGTGATATGGTTCTGGCCCAGACGCTGCGCGAAGAACTGCACAGTCTCGTAGATGAGATGTGTGATCTGCAGGATGCCACGCTCAGCGGCATCCACGATGACCCAGCCATGCTGGTCGGCCTGATCTCACACCAGATGGAAAATAAAGGAACGTAATATGGGATGCGATATTCACTTCTACGTCGAGAAGAAAGTCGGCGACACATGGGTCACTGCTGATGAGTGGTTCCCTGATCCAGATGAAGATGGTCGGTTGTCAACATACAGGTGGGGTCCAGGCTTCACTGTTGAGAAAGAGCCGATGTACACTGGCCGGAACTATGGTCTGTTCTCGATTCTTGCAAATGTTCGCAATGGATACGGTTTCGCTGGCGTAGACACTGGTGACGGATACGTTCCTATCTGTGATCCACGTGGGTTGCCTGATGATGTGTGTTCTGAGGTGAACACTGCAAGCGATGAGTATGGTTGCGATGGTCATTCACACAGTTGGCAAACTGTTGAAGAACTGTTGCAGTATGACTGGACACAGACCACGACGAAACGCGGCGTTGTCGGCAAGCGTGAGTTCTTGCGCTGGCATCTGCGGGGTAAGCCCGAAAGTTGGTCTGGAAGCATCGGAGGCGGGGACATTCAAAATGTCACGAACGATGAGATGTTCGCTTTGCTCAAAGCCGAGTTCGGTGCAGATACTCTGACGTGGCGTCATTTCCATGATGCTCCAGACACTGGCTTCGTGTTCGAAGGACCTGTAACTCAGGTTGAGTGGAAGCAGTCTTACGCCGAAACAGCGCAGCACTTCCTTTGGGATACAATGCCCAAGCTGTGGAAGATCGGCAAGCCAGACGAAGTCCGGATCGTTTATTGGTTCGATAACTAGGAGATAGAATATGCAATGGGATGCGATGATTGACATCGAGACTCTGGGGGTGGGGGTTAACGCTCCACTCTTCGAGATTGGTGTCCAACTCTTTAACCCGATAGAAGGCAAGCTGGGAGACAGCCTGTTCATTCCTGTGGATATCATGGATGTCATGCTCAGGACTGGGCGCTGTCCGCAGCCTGACACTCTGCAATGGTGGCGCGAGCAGGAGTATGATCCACTCAGTGCTGGGGCTGTTCGCGTTCATTTGATGCCTGCCTTGCATCAGCTGAAGATGTTCTTCAAGTCTCATGAGATTGGCAAGGTCTGGGCCAACTCCCCGAGCTTCGATCTGGTGCTCATTGAGGGGCACTGTCGCGATGTTGGATTCGAGCCTCCTTGGACGTACAGGCAGGAGCTGGACTACAGAACGATCCGCTGGCGGGCGGAACTCTTGGGCTATCAACGCCCCGATGCCCAGCCGAACCACAACGCCTTGGACGACGCTCGTCTTCAGGCAACAACACTAATGGAGATGTTGAAACTATGACTTGTAAACTGTGTGAATTCCGCAAAACTGCAGAAGAGAAGAACGCCGCTTGGAAATTCCGGCTCGACCAGATGCAGATGGAAATCGACCTTGGCGAAACTGCTGCTGCCGAACGTGCTGAGCTTCTGGCTCGTGGAGCTTTCTGTGATATGGTAACCGCCGTGCGTGATCATGCCCAAATGGTCAAGGCTGGTGTCGAACACGAGGACACTGGTCGCGGTGGCTTCATGGATATGATCATGGGTGGCGTTGCTGGCGACAGCAAGAAGATCGACGTCCATTAGAATCGGTCGGAGAGGGCCTGTTATCGGCCCTTTCCGCGCCACGTTTCTCCAAAAATCAAAACGCCTTTGATAAGTCCACGGGTGGCGTCTGTGGTACAGGGGTCTCGGGTTTGTATCGTGGATAGACCTCTTGGAACTCCCACTTGTAGTCGATAGAGTGCTGCATCCAGATAATCGGAGTTGTCATAAAGTCTCGCAAGTCTGCTTCCATTTCCATCTGTTCTTGGTGGCTCTGGGTTGCTAGGATATCGAGCTCTTCCTCCATCGCTTCCTGAGTGTTGATCTGCAAGTCTGCTGCGTTGTACTGGTTCAGGAACTTGCGCAGGAAAGAGCAGATTATCCATTCGAGACCGTACTCTAATTCCTTCACATCTCTGAATGCATAACTCTGGGTCGGCTTTTCCACCTTCTTGCTGTTCACCAACTGTCGTGGCTCGTAGTCTACCGAGTTGATAACGACATAGCCGAGGGTGACTTTGCTGAATGCCTTGTCTGGTGCGATGAACTGGTGTAGGTCAGCTACCCCGACTTGCTGGGGGACATCCCCGTTACGGACAGCACGATACAGTCGCATCGCAGCGATCTGGTTTGCGTATGTGTGGACTTTAATCATCCTTCTCTGCAGTTTGGGTCGTGTCCTGAACCGCAGGGGGAATTTCGAGTCTTCAGTGAATCTTGGCCTGATGGGTTGGATAGGATTGATGTATTCTATATTCATGATATTCTCCAAGGTCTTAGAGGGTGGTCGGCGTGGATAGATGTTAGCTCTTAGAGCGTTGTTTTGCAAATGATATTTGATGGATTCTAATTACTAATATCAAATAGCGGACGTTTTGCGTTTTTTGAGTTGGCCCAAGCGGGGCTGTCTGGTGGCTGAGGTCTGGTTGCTGGTGGTCAGTATGGTTCTATCTCTTTTTTCTTAGTTCTTAGAATAATAAAAAGAATATAACTAAAACAACCACTTGAGCCCTAAGAGGGTTGATTTGCTGACCTTACCGAAAGAGGTAGCAGAATCGGGGAGATAACTGGCTTGTTCTTGGGCCATATGATGAATATAGTTCTGACGGGAGCGATCTCTTCGTCTTCTTCATCGCCCGCTCGTAGATAAGGACCCAGATAACCATGCCAGATGATTACAGCCAAGATACCTACGACAACGCCCAAGTGCGGAAACGACCTACCTCGCTTCTCTCCCGTGGATCAAAAGTGGTGGTCATTGAAGAACAAGATGAAGACGGAACGTGGCGACGTCGGATAAAGATGGACCGGATAAAGTTCGGGGATGCAGAAAAAGGCAGATTCCTGGATGAGTATCGGAAGTGGGGGCGGATGGGAGAGAGCGCAGCCTCCGTGGGTGTTTCCCCGCAATGTGTGCGTGAACATATGGCAGCAGACGAGGAATTCGCCGAGGCAATGCTGATGGCAGAGCAAGAGTATCAGGAGAAGCTTATTGGGCATCACCAAGACTTGGTATTCAACGGGACGATTAAGAAGAGCTACGATCGTAACGGCAACCTCGTCTCCGAAGAAACGGTCTACCCAATCCGCCTCATCGAGATGGAGCTGAAGAAGCACGACGAAGGCTACCGTGAAAAGCAAGAGATGAAAGTCAATCACTCTGGCGGTGTTCTGGTTGCTCCTGCTGAGATGGCATCCATCGATGACTGGGAGAAAAGATTCGCAAAGGCGAAGGATGTTTCTCCAATGCCTGAAGAAATTGAGGACCAGACAGATTAGACCGACGATGGATTTTGACCGAGTGAGTTTGTCCGAGTCGGTCGTCGTCTAATAATGTATCTTCCTCTACATCTCATAAGGCATCTTCTTCTATTTCTTCTTCCTTGGATCTGGATAAGGATAAACGAGGATAAAGAAGACAAAGGAAGATAACGGATGCTTGTTTCCGTAAATTCCTGATGGTAGCGTGTATGTAGTAACCCACGTATGAAAGGTAAGTCCATGAAAAGCTCAAACATCGTTCTCAACGCAGCAGGCGCAGTATTCGGCGCGGTGAAGCCCACGTTCACAGGTCCCCTCTCCGACAACAAGTCCGTCCTCCGCCACGAGGTTGATCTACTCACTTGGGCGTTCACCCTCGGTGGTACTATCACAGTCTGCAGACCTGCTATCGCGCAGGGTGCATCGTTCTCACGGAATCAGCGTCCTCCCCTCCGCCACTAGGGTTGAGTCGTTATTGGGTGGGTTGCCTGACCTCGATCTGCCTGATATGATGCTGAGAGGGAGCCGACAATCGTGGGGTGCGTCGGCTCCCTCATCAAATAGAAGGCCCATCTTCTTTATCTTCCCGACCGACGAAAAAGAAGACCGAGTGAAAGATTGACCGACCGACCGATTTTGACCGAGTGACTTAATCCGAGTCTGTCTCTTCTTCTGTCGCCTCCGAGAGCTCCTCATCTTCTTCTTCTTCTGGCCACTCGTGTCTTTTCTGCATCACTGTGTCCAAAATACAATCATTAAATTAAATGTCATTAAATGTAAAAAAGGTGTTGTGTCGGTTGGCTTTTGCCTTTAGGCTAGGTATAGGCCAAGCAATAACGCAAGGGCCGCAACACAAGGTAACAACACAATGGCAAACGCAAAAACAGCACCAAAGGCAACCGCAGCTAAAAAGGCTGCACCAGCACCAGCACCAGCCGCGCAGGGCGCAACCCGCTACACAATGGGGCCTTGGCCCGCCAAGCACGCAACGGGCAATAGCATACGCTGCTACATGCACAAGGTGGCAACGGCGCTAACCGCCCAGCACAAGCAAGGCTTTACACAAGCGCAGTATGCAAGCGCACTGGCTACAGGGCTGGCCGCTTGGCAACAGGGCGGGGGCAAGGTGCCAAGCGCTGGCTTTGGCACAGCCGCCAAGCCCAACGCCAACTGCAACGCCCACGCGCAGTGGCCCCTACGCCCTGCACAGGGCTACTTGGTAGCTGTGCCTGCCAAGGGCTAACACAACCAAGGCAGGGGCAACGGTTGCCCCTGCCACCCCCACACACAACACAAAGGTTTACCCCATGGTACGCATTTTACCCCCACTACTTGCGGTTGTAATTATTTATGCACTAGCTGCACCCTTGGTTGCACAGGTGCTTACACAACTTGCAAGTGTAACGCCCTAGGCCAACGCAACCCCGCCCCACCAACGGCTTCCAGTCTTGGCGGGGTAAGGGCGCACTCCCCCCACCCCCTCTTTCAGCCATCAAGACACCATTAGCATCCTATATACGAGAAATAAAATAACGAGAGACACATAAGGCTTTTCGTGAGAAGCCCAAGCTGCTACGCTTACCAAATAGCAATCGGAGCCTACAATGAAAGAACCAAAGATCACCGCTCTTGGACAAGGGGTTCGCGCTCATTACTGGGACGATAAGGGTCGGTATTCCAGCAAGACTTTCATGACACCTGCTGAGGCACATACGTGGATTAAGCAATGTCTAAATCGATGATCGGAAAAGTATTCCCGCGAAAAGGCGGACGGTATCCAGGGAACTGGATCGTTATAGCAGAAACTCCAGGAGGTAGTTTTTGTCTGCTCGGGGTGGATCATGAAAACAACGTGATATCAGCTGCGAATTACGCAGGCCATTATGTTCGCGCTAAGAAGGCGATCGGCTGGGTTGATGTCACTCAATTGAGGTTCACAGATGATTCAGTGGAAAGAGAACATGGATCACGAGGAAGTCCTAGCCCAATACTACAAGAATCAGGGGAAGAACCGAGTCCACCTGTGTCCTGACTGGGATTACATGGCGATCCATGACAAATCGCCTGAATTTGAGGCTTGCGGGTGCTATGACGAACCGCTACCCTCGTAGACCATGTACGAAGTCTTATTCATGGCCTGGATGCGAGTTGCTACAAACAACCTCAAATCTGCGTATAATCTTTTTGAAGAAACGCGGTGCGCGTGCGCCCGTATTGGGACCATCAAAATGAGACGAGATCAAAGAATATTTCCGATGGTACGGGACGATTCATACAGGGAGATCGTAGAATGTTAACCTTTGATCAGCAGACCTACAGTGATAATGAGAAAGGTACTCATGGAGACTGCACTAGAGCGATGGTATATACTCTAGCTGGGAAAGACCTGAATCTACCCCACCCTATAAAAGACATGAAAACTTGGAATATGGAATTCTTCGAACAATTAGAAGAAATTCATAAATTAGAGTTGAATTTCTATCCACGAGAGAAAGACTTCTGGCCTCGTTTCGTTGGACGATGCGGTATCTCACCACGTGGAGTTAGACATGTTGTGGTTTGGGATAGAGAAAACAATGAAATGGCACATGATCCTCATCCGTCTCGTCATGGATTGATGCAGGGGACAGAAGATGGGTGGTATGTTCTAAATGAAGTTCCCTGATAATGTAATCTGGAAGCCGATGCCGGGATCTCAGGAAGCATTCTTGTCTTCCACGCCCATATTCGAAGTCCTATTTGAGGGAACACGCGGCGGAGGGAAGACCGACTGTCTGCTCATGTCATTCGGGAATCACGTCGGAAAGGGCCACAAGTCGGCGTGGAAGGGCATTCTATTCCGACAGACTTACAAGCAGCTTGGCGACGTTATATCGAAGACGCAGAAATGGTTTCCGCAGATTTGGCCTCAGGCGAAGTTCAATCAGTCAGACTCGAGTTGGACATGGCCCGATGGGGAGAAACTGCTTCTCCGACAGTTCATGAAGGCTGACGACTACTGGAACTATCACGGACACGAGTATCCATGGATCGGCTGGGAGGAACTCTGCAACTGGCCCACGGATGAGGGCTACAAGCGGATGATGTCATGCTGTCGGAGTTCTACGAAGGGTATGCCTCGTATGCTTCGCGCCACGACCAACCCATATGGTCCGGGACACAACTGGGTGAAGCACCGTTTCAAGCCAAACAGCATGAATATGATTGTGCGTCGTGATCTGATCGACGAAGAGGGCATGAAAGAGCCTGCTCGCCTGAGCATTCACAGTCATATTGACGAAAATATCGCGCTCTTGGAAGCTGACCCAGAATATAAGCAGAAAATCGCTGCATCTGCGCGAAATGAGGCTGAAAAGAAGGCTTGGTTGGAAGGCGACTGGAATATCATGTCCGGTGGCATGTTCGACGATGTCTGGGACCCGAAATATAACGTCGTGCAGCCATTTGCTATCCCACACAACTGGAGGATTACGAGGAGCTTTGACTGGGGAGCCTCTAAGCCGTTCAGCGTGGGCTGGTGGGCCATTAGCAACGGCGAGGACGTCCAGATAGGTCCTAACAAGTGGCGTTCTACAATAAAAGGCGATATTTTTCGCGTAAGAGAGTGGTATGGCTGCCAACCGAACAAACCGAACCAAGGTTTGGACATGTTAGCTACAGATATCGCAGAAGGCATCGTAAAACGCGAATTGGAGTGGGGCTGGCGCACTATGGGAGAAAATTGGTGCAGAGTTCGTCCTGGAGTCGCTGATTCGCAGATTTTTGCGGCTGAGAACGGAAATTGCATCGCTACGGACATGAAGGTCAAGGTGAGACTTGACGATGGCAACAAATATCCAGGAATTCAGTGGATCGCCGCTGATAAACGTCCTGGAAGCCGCGTGACTGGCTGGAACCAGATGAGACAGATGATGTCGCAGGCTGGCCCAAACAAGAAGAAAGATGCCGACGGCAACGTGATCGCCATTTTCCCGCGTGAAAAATCGGCTCTTTTCGTGTTTTCTAACTGCGTCAGCTTCATTGAGGGAATTCCAGTCATTCCTCGAGATGAGAAAAACCCAGACGACGTCGATACGGACGCAGAGGACCACATCGCAGACGAAACTCGGTATTTCGTGCGTTTTGCTGGCACTCGAGCAACATCTGGCGGAACATCTGGGACACATTGATAAAATATGCATTGTCAACCGCAAAATAACTGAATAGGTTCGAGCTCATGCAAAATGGTCTTCAGTCAAGTCACCCTCTTTATGTCCAGATGATGCCCATCTGGGTTCAGATGCGTGACACGTATAAAGGTGAGCGTCAGGTAAAGAGCAAGAGTCAGTTGTATCTGCCTCCGACCACTGCTCATATTCAAGACGGGTGGCCCATTGCCGAAGAACTCGGCGCAAAAGCCTACGAGTCATATCGTATGCGAGCTCGGTATCACAATTTCGTCCGTGAAGCAGTTCAAATGGCCGTTGGCATGATGCACAATCAGCCGCCCAAGATTGAGCTACCAGAGGCGATGCAGAACATTCGCTCCAGTAAGAACGAATCTTTGCCTGATTTTCTGCGTCGGATCAACTCCGAGCAACTAATTGCTGGCCGAGTCGGCGTTATGGCCGATTTGCCGCTTGTAAGGGGCGATGGACCAGATCAGCCGATTTTGTCGACGTATAGCGCGGAGAGAATCCAAAACTGGGACAGCGGCGCGACCGAGCTGACAATGGATCAGCTGAATATGGTTATTCTAGATGAGACAACTCATCTGCGCAAAGACAACTTCATGTGGGACCTGCAGACCCAGCATCGTGTTCTTGTGCTCGGTGACCCAGATGAGAACAATCCATTCGGTGTTTATCGCCAAGGTTTGTTCAAAGACAGTGCATTTGTTGAATCACAGCTGATCACTCCGTCCTACAAGGGCAGAACGCTCACGAAGATACCATTTGTCATTGTCAACGCCGTTGATCTCGTTACAGACCCAGATGAGCCGGTTTTGCTTGATCTCAGCAACCTCTGTCTTACTCTATACCGAGGAGACGCTGATTATCGCCAAAACCTGTTCATGCAGGGTCAGGACACTTTCGTTACCACAGGTGCGAATATTGATGAAGATGAGAAAGTTCGGCTCGGAGCAGGCGCTCGTCTAGATCTTCCAATGGGAGGCACAGCAGAATATGTCGGTGTGACCTCTCAGGGGCTGAAAGAGCAGCGAGAGTCCCTCGATCGCTTGGAGAGCCGCGCTGGTACGATGGGCGCACAGACACTTGACTCTACCTCACGTGAGCGTGAGAGCGGTGATTCAATGCGTATCCGCGTTGCGAGCCGTACAGCAGACCTCAACCAGATCGCTGAGACTGGTGCGATGGCGCTGCAAGACATTCTAAAGACTTGCGCTGAATGGATGGGTGAGAACCCTGATGAAGTGTCTGTAACAGCCAATAAAGAATTTGGCGAGATGCCTCTCACAGGACAGACAATGGTCGAGATGGCAACTGCTCGCACCTTGGGCTTCCCACTTACAGCCAAATCAATGCACAGTCTTGCCAGAAAGCGGCATATGACTGACATGACATACGAAGAAGAACTCGCTCAGGCCAAACTTGAGCAGGAAGAGGATTTTGCGTTCAAAGTACCGGAAAAGCCAGATATGGCAGGTGCGGACCAAAATGGTCCTGGAGACGACACGCAACAACAGCAATCTCCAAGATCAGCAGCAGGAGCGTGATGCTCTATTAACCCGCGACTATGGAGTCGCTCTATATAGGAGAACCAGTTATGGAACTGGAACTAATGTACGACAGCATGGGAGCGATCCCAGCAGGCTTTGAAAAACTCTACACAGAGAAAGATGGCAAAGCCGTTCTCACAGGAATTTCGGGTATGAAAACCCAAGCAGACATTGACCGCGTTCAGGAAGGTCTGCGCAAAGAGCGTGAAGACCACGCCAAGACGAAAGCTGATCTCAAGCCTTTCAAGGGCATGAACCCAGAAGAAGTTCAGGCCACTCTCGATCGCGTCGCGGAACTGGAAGCCGCCGCTGGTGGAAAGCTCGATGACGAAGCGATTAACAAGATCGTGGAAAGCCGCCTGAAAACTCAAACTGCACCACTCACCCGCCAAATCGAAGAGCTTACGACCAAGAACGCAGAGCTGGAAGAAAATGTCGGGAACCTCAGCGGAACTCTTACGAAGAGCGAACGCAATGCGGCTGTCCGCAAAGCTGCGGCCGAAATGAAAGTTCACAGCACTGCGATCCCAGACGTGGAACTCGTTGCCGAGTCTTACCTCGAGAAGGATGAACATTCATCTCGTTGGGTCGTCAAAGATGGGGTGGAAGGTGTTACTCCAGGAGCCGACATCAATCAGTTCATGAAAGAGATGCAGAAAGTTCGTCCGCACTGGTGGCCTGAATCCGTCGGTGGTGGGGCTGGCGGTATGGGTCCAGGAGGCGTTAGCTCTACCAACCCATTTAAGGCTGACAGCTGGAACGTTACTGAGCAAGGCGCTCTGATCCGCTCAGACCGTCCTGCGGCCGAGGCAGCGGCAAAAGCTGCTGGAACTACTATCGGTGGGCCGCGTCCAAAGAAATAACAGGTTGTCAAACTCAGCAACCTGATGTATCAAATTTGTCAAACGCAATCATGGGATCTGCGTTTGACATTTTCTCCTTGTCGGTCATGGGGCCAGCAAATCAACTCTCGCCATGACCATATAGGAAGGATCTCTCCATGGCTTTAGGACACACATCAATCGCGGACATCGTCGTCCCCGAAATCTTCGCTCCTTATGCACTTGAGGAAACCGAGGAAAAATCCCGCCTCATCCGTTCCGGCGCTGTTGCTGCAGACTCTGAAATGAGCGACAAGCTGAATGGCGGCGGTCTTACATTCAACATGCCAACGTATGACGACCTCGACAATGACGAGGAGCGCACGGCCGATGAATCCATTCGCAACACCTTCTCAGGTGGTGTGGTCGATCCCGATCCGAGCAAAATCGGCACATTCACAGAAATCGCCGTTCGTCTGGAACGCAACCAGTCATGGACAACCAAACAACTCGCAAAGTTGCTTTCCGGTGATGATCCTGCTGCTGCAATCCAATCTCGCGTCGCCGATTACTGGGTCCGTCGTCAGCAAGCTGCTTTCGTCGCAACCGTGAATGGTATCTTCGCCGACAACGCTGCTGCTCCTACTGGCGCTGAGCACGTACAGAACGACATGACAGTCGACATCTCTGGTGGAGCCTACTCCGCAGGTGTGACCGACTTCTCTGCAGAAGCATTTATCGACGCTACCCTCACAATGGGTGACTCGATGGAAGACCTCTCCATGGTTATGATGCACTCTGTCGTTTATGCGAGGGCGTTGAAGAACAACTTGATCGACTTTGTCTCCGACTCCGTCAACAACCTCGCAATTCAGGTTCCGACTTTCCTCGGTCGTGAAGTTATTGTTGATGACGGTGTGCCGTTCTCCTCCACTATCTATGAGACATGGATGTTTGGTGCTGGGGCGATGGTGTATGCTCAGGGTTCTCCTGACGTACCAGTCGAAATCGAGCGTCAGCCTGGAGCGGGTAACGGTAACGGTCAAGAGATCCTCTACAACCGCGTCCGCTGGGGGTTCCACCCAAAAGGACACGCCTATGCAGGCGCGACTCCTGCTGGTGGTCCTTCCAATACTGTGATGGCTGCGGCTGCTTCTTGGCAGCGTGTCTTCCCAGAGCGGAAGCAGATCAAAATGGCTCGCCTGATCACTCGCGAAGCATAATCAATACGGGAGCGGCTCCGGTCGCTCCCTTCACCACTTTGGGCTGGAGGTAATCATGGCTCGTGTAGGAATCCCCCGTCTTCGCCACTTGAAGCACCGCGATTATGATCGCGTACGTCGCCAGCCGAACACCACGAATTTCGTTGAAGGGCGGGCATCCAGCCTTCTTCAATACCCATCCGCCTCTGCTGTCTGGGATGGTATCAAAGCAACCAACGCTGAGGCCGTTGCTGGCGAAGTCACCGACTTATAAAGGATATCAACATGGACATCACTGAAAACATTACTGAGGCACTATCACAGATGGATCCACTTGACGACGATCAGTGGACCTCCGATGGAGCGCCTCGCGTCGAAGTCGTAGCTGAGCTTTCTGAGATCGAAGGTCTCAAGCGGGCGGACATCATCAATGCGGCTCCTCAGTTCTCGCGCGAGAATCAAGAGTTCGGTCCTGCTGAACCTCCTGAGCAGGAAGTTGTTGAAGTTGAAGTGAATACCCAAGGGTACAATCATCCAGAAATTGTCGCCGCGCAAGAAGCCTATGACAAAGCAACTCAGATCGCTGCAAAAGCGAAAGCTGAAGAGATCGAAGCTGGCGAGCATCTTGATGCTACTATGAATCGTCTCATGCGTGTCAAAGAAGACAAAACGGCGAACCAGCTTGGTATCATGGCTGTGATCAAATCTTCCACCGAGTCTCGGGCGCAACGTATGGCCGAGTTCAACGCAAATCGTCAATTGATCCTCGGGGCTGGGGCCGCGAAGTCACCACTCGACGAAGGTCTTGCGAAGCAGAAAAAAGCTCGCGACAAAATGTAATTGAAAGGGTCACACGATGGCTATTGCAGACGACTTCTCGATCGCAGTAAACGGAGATATTCGCTATACTGGTACGACCGCCAACTATACAGTTCTGGAACTTCACCGCTTCCTTCAAGATCGAGCAGATGATGCAGTGGCCTCAGGTAACGATCTTCTGGACATCACAGATGAGACTCCATCTGACCGAGCCACTGACAACATTATCTCGTTGATCAACGGTTTCAACGTCGATGATACAGCGGTAGAACACTTATATGATGGCTCTATCTCACAAGCTGGCGGAAATACGTTTTATCGCGGTCTGGTTGTGGTGGGCTCTGTTCCAATAGGAACTTCAATCGAACTTGTGCAAAACAATGAAATCCTCACAAACTTCTGGGGAGTCACTGGTGATGCCTCTGGTAATGGTGATGCAGCAGCGAACATTCTGCTTCGTACAATGGTTAAGACTCGCGTCGATGGTGCCAATATCGATGGTGAGCGTATTCGTGTATTTGCCAGAGAACTTGGCGACACGTATGCAGAATTCTCTGTCACGATGGGCGCTGGCAACAACACCGCTGCTCTTTTCACAGGCCCCGACCTCAACAACTCTACTCCGTCTGGTACAATCGGAACTTACGACCAATTTACTAACACTGAGGGTTATCAGTTAATCGACGTAACTGGTGACGGATCTCCTGAGGAGTACTACTCCCAGTGGACTGTTACTGGCGGGGGATCTATTCCTGCCTCTCCTTCTATTAATGATCTTTACGAATGGGCCAAATATATCCAGCGCCGTGGTACGGGTGAAACAATTGGTGGATTGAACGGCGATCTGTTTCGTGGTATAACCCACCAATGGAACTATGATGCAGAAAGCGGCGCTCAGCCTGCAACCAATGATCAATATGTCTGGGGTACTTTCCTCAATACTGGTGCTGTCACTGGTGGACCGTTTATCGTAGGGGAAAAGGTCACTGGTGGAACTTCTCTTGCCTACGGGCGAGTTCTTGGCGTTGATACTACAGGAACCAGTTTGGTGATCGCAACAGAAAGCGGCACTTGGGTTTCAGGTGAAGTTGTAACTGGCACCACTTCCTCTGCCACAGCGACAAGTTCTGCAGGGCCAGTTGGTCAAGCAATCGGTGGAGGGACAGCTTCTCTATTAGCGGTGGATGACAATGGCACAACTGGAGTCGTTTGGGTTCAGTTGCTCAAAGGTTCAACCCCAGCTGATAATGCTGATATGTATGAAATAAGTGACCATACTCAAATAATGACGGTTGAAGGTTCTGTAACTTCCAGAACAGTTTCTCCCTCATTCCTTGGTGTTTCAACTGGTTCCGCGGTTATCGGCGCATTCGGCATTGGTCTGGACCCAACAGATCTCACTGCCTCTGACCAGCTTTTCGATCTTACGAATACTTTGAGATTGCCTCCAAACAATGTCACATTCACGGTTTCTGGCCTTGTTTCTGGTGAGGATAGAGTGTTGGTCGGCCCAGAGAGCGGTGGCTTCCTCCAAGCTGATCAGTTTGGCTTGAACGCGACATTGAATACTGACAATATCACATCTGTTGTGATTGATACCAGTATTCCCTCTGACACACCGTCTGCTGGTACTATTCGGGTATTTGACGATAATGGTGTCGCTCGAAGATTGCAATATACTTCTTGGGCAGGTTCCACTTTCACCATTGATCCAACTGCTTCAGAAGCTGCGGTTCCTGGAGTCGCTGATTTTGCAACAGTTGAAGCCGCTGCTGCGAATGATGTGTTTATCTCATACATCGACACTTTGGCGACTGGTACTTCTGCGACATTTACTTCTGTCTATTCATCAGATAGGTCGCTGTTTGTGAGAGTTCGTGATGGGGACACTACTCCTATTAAGACTTTCGAAACTCCAGCGACCCTTGGTTCTTCTGGTGGTTCCGCTACAGCGATCAGAACGACAGACGCCTAAGGATGACAATATGGCCTCTGTATGTTTTTTCTACGAGGAAAACGATGTAGATGTATTCTCTGGGCGTCAGGATCTTCTTGACGCCTGGAATTATGCGTTGTTGATGGCTGGTGATATTGATCACGTTGTAATCATAAATCTAACTGATGAAAGATTGAATTTTAATCAGTCTTTTAAAGTAGATATAGTAGAATCTGTAGAAAATTTTCATGAAATATCTGATGGTCAAAAAGTTGTTTTAGTAGGGGCTGAGAATGAATTCAGTAACCCTGTCTCTCTTTGGGATTATGATCATAAAGACGATTGGTATTTCTTTGGTTCTGCGAGTGGCCATCAACTATCAGAAAGTGGAATATCTATTCCAAGTGAGAATGAAATGGCTTTGCATTCTGTTCATGCCGCAACTGTTATATTTTCTCACAGATATAAGGTCATGAAATGCCGGTAACTCTTATTGGAGAAATTGTAAATTCTGGTGATAGCTCCACTGGATGGACTACTGGATCAATTTCAGGTGATGACGATTTCGTGGAAGGGGCTGGTGCTATCGGGGTAAAAGCCTCGAATACAGTCGTTATCATGGAGACAACCTCCTTGGGTGCTGGAGCTCCTTATGACTTCTCTTCTGGTGGTGCTGAATTTGGATATCACTTTATCGTTTGGATTAATACTAAAACTCCAATCGCTGCTACTGGGGGGTTAAGACTTAGCGTAGTAGACAGTGGGGGGTTAAGAGTTCAGTGGCACGCGGATCCAACAGTATTCTATAAAGGGGGGTTCATCACTAAAGTTATGGACTTGGGTAGAGATTCAAACACTGCTAGTCCACCTTTGACAAATACTGGAAATCCAGCGCAGTTGACCGCAATCACTCAAATGGGGGTTATATTCCAAACGATCACTTCCATTATGGGTTCTTTCAACAATGTTCAGGTTGACCAGATGACTATAGGTCTCGGTGTTCGAGTAGATGCTGGTACGGTTGGAACTCCAAATACTTTTGAAACTGTGAGAATTCAAGATGAAGATACTTCGTTCTGGGGATGGTGGTCTTCAACTCAGGGTGCTTTCATCGGTAAGGGAAAAATGTTCATTGGTCCAGCGACTGGCTCAGCCGTTTCTGTATTCACAGATGAAGCGTTCTCGGTTATTTTCGCTGATGAGAAAGTAGCTATCGGATTTTATGAATTTGATATTCGAGGGGCTGGCACTGATGTATCTTGGACTCTAGCTTCAATCGCTTCTGCTAACCCAGCTAATGCAAGATGGGGAATCACCGTTGATTCAAGCGCAAATTCTTTTGAAGATGTAAACGGAGTTTGGACTGGGGCTGATCAATTGATCTTATCAGCTAATTCTATATTAACCGCAACCACCTTAATCAATTGTACAAAATTAATTCAGAACTCAGCTGAACTTTCTGGAGTCACTGTTCTATCTGCAAATAACTCTTCAGGAGTTTCATTCATAGAAAGTGATGACCCTTCTCTAATATCTGATTGCTCTTTCTCATTTTCTCAAGGCCACGCCATAGAAATCACAACTCCTGGAACTTACACATTCTCTGGAAATTTGTTCTCCGGTTATGGGGCCAATTCTACAAATACCGCCGCAATCTATAATAATTCAGGCGGAGCAGTAACTTTGAATATCACTGGTGGTGGTGATACTCCAACGATTAGGAATGGATCGGGAGCATCCACTTCTGTGGTCAACGCTGTTAGTATTTCAGTGACAATTCTTGACGCAAACACTCTTACTCCAATCTCTGGGGCTAGGGTTTATGTTGAAGCTTTATCAGGAGGCCCAGCCACATCTGGAGACGTCATTCTTTCCGGTGTTTCAGATGGTTCAGGTATTGTTGAAAATACTGGATTTGCTTTCCTTGGAAATCAACCGATTAGCGGTAGAGCAAGAAAATCATCTTCCTCACCATATTATAAAACTGGATCTATTACTGGAACAATTACTTCTTCTGGTCTAGATGTGACTGTTGTTCTGGTTGTGGATGAATAGAATACAATGGATAGTAGAAACCCAGAATTACAGTTAAAGATAGCTAAGATGAATGTAGAAGCTGTCACCAAAAAACTTTCTCAATATGATAACGTTCTAAATGAGCAGAATAAGAGAATTTCTGAACTAACTTCTAAGTTGCTGCAGATGGAGGAACGTGTTAATAAATATATGAGCCTCTCAATTCTGGCTGAAAAATTTGGTTCAGGACCAACAAAATAGGAGATTATTGTGACGATCACTATTGATTATAGCGATACTGCTCCTCAGTATGTAATAAAGATTCCAAGAAATGATCTTCAACTTGTCCAATCTGTACCTACCGAGATTAGACAAATCAACATCAATTCATTAAGATTGACTCTTAATGATTTAATGGATGATGTTGAAGGAATGCCCTACCCAACGAATCACGTTCATACTGCCCCGCTCACGGTTGCTGGGGTTACTCTTGCTCGGGTTGTTAATATTCTTTCTCCATATGTTATAGAATTCGAAGATGGTAATTATAATGTCAACGTCGTTGGAGGAAACTCAAATCTTTCTGACGTAGCACTCAAAAACCAAGTTGGTCTGAACACAGCGAACTCTGCTGGTCTTCAAGATCCATTCGCTTTGCAAGCAGCAGCATTTGGTTCTGGAGAAGTTAGTATTGATGTGAACTCTGGAATCTCTGGAACTGTTTTCCCAACTGGAACTAGAGCTTTTCCTGTGAACAATATCTCTGATGGGGTACTGATTGCTAGAGAACGAGGTATAAAGACATTTCGCATACTATCGACAATGTCGATAAGTACTAATGACTTCTCTAATGGTTTCTTGTTCTTTGGCGATAACCCAAACATAGGATTAACACTGAACGATCTAGCTAATTTTTCAAATTGTGAATTTAAAAATTTGACGATAGATGGAACTCTAGATGGTTCAAACTCAATTCGTGATTGTGCTATAAGAGATATTAACTATTTCAATGGATATATTTTTCAATGTGGATTTCTTGGGACTGTCACGTTAGGTGGTACTAATACTGCAACTTTTCTTCAGTGTTTTAGCTTGGTCGCTGGCGGCGATGCAGGACAATTTGCAAGAATTGATCTTGGAGGTATTCACGAAACTCCTTTGGTTATTCGCGATTGGCAGGGAGGATTAGAAATTTCAAACTGCTCAGATTCTAGAGCTGATGTGTCGATTGATATGTCATCTGGTAGAGTTCTGTTTAAATCTGATATTTCTGATGGGGTTTATGTAATTCGTGGTTCTGCTCAGGTTATTGATAATTCCGTTGGGTCTGCTATAATTGAAGACCAAACTTTAAATATGAAACTCTCAGAACTTCATCAAATGCGGGGTCTAGATCCGAATAATCCTGTCACTGTTACTCCAAGTCGTGAAATCAGCGGTACAAACATCGATATCGAAATCACTGGTGATGGAACCACAACCAGCACTGCGACACGGCAATGAGCACCCTAGCTAGGATAACACTGGGACGCCTTGTGCCGCTAGGGACAGGCGGCGGGGGTGTGGTGGTGCCAGCGGTGCTAGACGTGTCCATAGCGGTCGTTTTGGCGGCTCAGGTGGCGTCCCCTGCCCTTATGGGTCAGGTTAATCAGCCCCTTGCAATTACAGTCTCTGAGAGTATGCTTGCGGCAACTGTTCAATCTCCGCTGATGGTAGAGGTAGAAACAATACAAGTTGAAGTGGATCTTTGCTAATGGCTGACTTTAGAGCGATATCAGAAGAAATCCTTGTTACTCGCGGCGACAGCCCTGTGATCCCAATCACTGTGAATTCTGGCGGCGCTGCTCTTGATATCACAGGGTTTGTTTTCACAATGACAGTAAACGCCTCCGACGATCCCTCTGACGATACAGGGGCGTTGTTCCAAATCTCTGGTACAGTCGTTGATGGACCCAATGGGCGCGTTGACTTTCAGCCTAGCACTGGCGACCTGACACAAACTCCGGACCTCTACAATTACGATATTCAAATGGTTGGTGGAGGCTCAACTCGTACGATTCTCAAAGGGTCGTTCCAAATTGACGCAGACATCACGAGGACCGCATAATGGCATTGATCGTTGAAGACGGCACAGGTCTCGATAACGCAGAAAGCTATCTGTCTGCTGATGACTTCAAAGCATACCACAAAGACCGAGGCAACGTGGTCTCTATCGGTGGTAGCGAGATCGAGCAAAAGCTGCGTCTCGCAACTGAATATATCGATCTACGCTGGGGTCCAAAGGCTATCGGCTATCCGATCACTGAAACTCAGGCACTGGTGTTCCCTACTGACTACTTCGTCACAGACCCTGTCAGCCTGCCTATCAAGCTAGAGCGGGCGACTGCCGAGTATGCTTTCTACGCAATCACTGGCGATCTGTACTACGATGTAGACAATCTGTCAGGTGGTGGCATCATTCGTAAACTTGAGAAGGTCGGCCCGATCGAAGAGGAGACTGAGTATTCTGGCTCTGGTTTGGGCGCTACTGGACGCAGAAACCCAATAGTGGCGAAAGCTGATTCTCTCATGCGAGCTATCACAAACTCAGGGCAGGGCGGGGTCTATCGTTAATGCCTGATTATGTCAAACTCGCAGCAACAGCAGAAAGGCTTGTCAAGAACAGTGGCCGAACGATCACGCTTGTCAACCCGACTGGCGCTCTGATTGACGAAGACAAACCTTGGCTCGGTCGTCAAGACGGTGAAGAACTTCTCCCAGTTCCTGGAGTTCAGTTGATGCCAGCGGCTGTCCGTATCTTTGGGCTTGCTGCCTTGGGCGAAGCCAGTGAGTTCCGTGGTCTGGTCACATACTCAGAGCTTGTATACGTTATCTTTGCAGGAGAAGCAGATCTTCGTAAGTACCCCATTGTTCGTGATGGAGTTGATTATCAGGTTGAGGCAACTCAAACTCTGAAACCAGCGAACACAACTCTACTCGGATTTATTGGAGTTCGCCGATGAGTCTGACATACGAACAAGCCTACGATGAGATGCTCACTCTTCTCAAAGATGCATGGGACCCAACGACCTATACTATGCACTGGGAGGGTCTAGATGAAGACCGTGACGCAGGCCTAGATCCTTGGGCCACAGTCATGGTGAGACATGCAACTGGCAACCAAGCAACTCTTGGAGGTAAGGGTCAACGACAGTTTCTCCGTCGTGGTATAGTGATTATCGACCTTAACACTCCATCAACTTCCGGCTTGTCACAGGCGTATCAATTGGCTAAGGTCGTTGCAGATGCATATGAAGGCGTGTCTTCGCCAAATGGAGTTTGGTTTCGGAATGTACGAATCAACGAAAATGGTAGAAACGGCACGTTCAACCGACTCAGTGTAGTAATCGATTTCGAATACTACGAAATTAAGTAAGGAGGCCAGATATGGCACAAGTCCCAAAGATTGACAGTAACATTACTGGTCTCGCATATGCGGAAGAAGCGCGACTCGGTATTCTTCCAGGAGAACAAGGCGAACCCGGATCTCCAGTTTGGCGTCAGTTGAATCCCAACAGCTACAACGATTTCGGCGGTGAGATCATCACAGTCGCGCCGAATCCAATCAACCCGTCTCGTCAGCGCCGCAAAGGTGTGACCACTGACCTGAACGCGTCCGGTGGATTCAACCACAACTTGACATATGAAAACCTCACCGATATCATGCAGGGTGTGTTCTTCGCCGATATCCGCGAGCAATCAGAAGAGACAGTTACCGCTGTCGATGTTGACTTGGCAAACCCTGACGAATATCAGGTCGCCGCAACTGCTGGCTTTGTTGTCAACTCTTTGATTATCGGCAAGAACTTTTCCAATGCCGTGAACAACGCTCTCAACGTCGTGACCGCAGTCGTCGCCGATACATCGGTTGAAGTCTTGGATGGTCAGCTTGTTGATGAGTCACCTTCTGCCGATGCTGTGATTAAGGTCGTTGGTTATCGGTTCCCAGCCGATGATGCAGCTATCGATCTTTCGGGCAACCTCCCTGCTCTCACATCAACAGCATTGGCAGATCTCACAACTCTTGGCCTCGTTCCAGGACAGTGGGTCTACATTGGCGGAGATACCTCCGGTGAAGGCTTCACAGCAAACGCGACGAACAATGGCTTCAAGCGCATTCGCAGCGTCACCGCTTCTGCGATCACCTTTGACAAGTCAGACGGTGCGATGATCGCAGAAACCCTTTCGGGCGGTGAAGCTGTCAACCTGTTCTTTGGCGATGTGCTTCGTAACGAGAGCGGCACAAACATCGTTCGTCGTTCATACAATTTGGAACGCACACTTGGTGTTCCAGACGACGCGGCACCCGCTCAGGTACAAAGTGAAGTTGTTCTCGGTGCAGTTCCGAATGAGGTTTCAATCAACATTCCACAAGCTGATTTGGCCTCCATTGATATCTCGTTTGTCGGCATAGACAATGAACAACGTGACGGTGTAACTGGCCCAAAGCAGACAGGTGTCACCTCTCCGGCGGCTGCTGCCGAGTACAATACCTCCAGTGACATTGGTCGCATCCGGCTTGGTGTTGTCAGCGATACGGACGAGGCTCCAACAGCCCTGTTCGCCTTTGTTACAGAAGCGACGGTAACGATCAATAACAACGTCACCCCGAACAAGGCGGTTGGTGTTCTTGGGTCTTTCGATGTGACAGCGGGTACGTTTGAAGTCTCCGGCAACCTGACAGCCTACTTCTCCAATGTTGCTGCGACGCAAGCTGTTCGTAACAACACAGACGTGACTTTGGACATCTCGTTCGTCAAGGACAACACTGCGATCGTACTGGACTTGCCGCTCATCTCCTTGGGTGACGGTCGTCTCAATGTTGAAATCGATGCACCAATAACGCTTCCGCTTTCAACAGACGCTGCTTCCGGCGAAGACGTAGATGGTAATCTGGACCACACGGCTCTGATCACCTACTTCGACTACGTTCCAGCCGCAGCTTAACGAAAACCAGAGGGGTGAAAGGCTCCTCACCATAACCATATAGAGGATATAAAGATGGGAATGTATGACGTATTCGAGACAGACGAAGATCTCGAGACAACTGGTATTTGGATTGATTACGGTGACTTCCGTGTCAAGATCGCCTCAGCGGGTCAAGGCAACAAGAAGTATATTCGCTATGCTGAAAAAGCGCTGAAACCAATTCGCAAAGCAATGCAGGCCGGAGCAGTCTCCAACGAGCGTTCCAATGCAATCATGGCCGACATCTACGCCAAGACTATCATCTTGGGCTGGGAGACAATGGTTGCTGGCAAACTCAAGAACGGCATCGAAGATCGTGAGTCTGATGACTTGCTGCCTGTCAACGAAGAAAATGTTGTGCAGACATTTTTGAACTTGCCGAACTTGTTCATCGATCTGCAAGAGCAGGCCAACTCCATGTCGAACTTCCGTAAGGAAGAGCTCGAGGAAGAAGCAAAAAACTAGTCAGTGTCCTTGCGTATCAGATGGAGCAAGGACACCTTGAAGAGATGATAATCAAGCAGGCCGTTCGCAGCGGCCTGACTCTGCCTGACAAGATACAAAATGCCCCTAGCATTGCTCCGGGACTTGAGCTATACTATCTAGCATTCCTGAGGTTAAATTCTTCGCGTCAAGTAGGGTTTGGCCCAGGACCAATATCGTGGCTCACCATCGAGCAATATAGCACTGTAAATGGACTAGATAGCGACCAAAGAGAAGCGATGCACCATCATATTGTCGAGATGGACACAGCCTATCTAAAAATTCAGGCAAAGAAAGCCAAGTGATGCCCACACTCCAGTTCTCTAAAAATATCAGAAAGCGTGGCAGGCAATTTGATAACTCGAGGACTCAACTTGTTCGTTCTGTGGCGAAACGTGGTTTGCGATCATTGGTCAATCAAACAAAAGCGGATACGGCTAAGGCTCGTTCCAACTGGAGAGTTGGCGTAGGGTCGCCTACTCGTGCAGTTATTGAACCGTATTCTCCGTATAAGAAGGGTTCAAAAGCAGACGGTCTTGGCATCGGTGAGCGGGCCAATGCTATCGCTACAATCCGTGCAGGTAACGCTCGCATCAATGCTACTAAAGGTGTGTCAGGCGTTGGATTGACAACTGCTATCTTCATCACGAACAATGTGGACTACATTAACAAGGCTTTACTTCCTGGAGCGATAGAAGTCGCTACCCTAGAAGCCAGAAGTGTTGTTGCTGGGTTTCGACTGTTCCGAAACAATTCAGGGGAATTTGATTAATGGTCACTGAAACAGTCACCGTCAGATTTGTAGAACGTGGTGGTCGTGTTGTCAAGCGTCGGATCGATGATATCGGTGTTTCCGCTGATCGAGCCACACGAGGAATCTTCTTACTCAAGCGAGCATTGTTCGTTATCGGTGGAGCAGGGGCAATCAGTGGTTTTGCCCGCTATGCTGATGCGTTGACAAACGTAGAGAACCGTCTCAAATTAACGACAGACAGCACGGCTCAGCTTGAAGCAGTTCAGACACAATTGTTCCAGAGTGCAAGGAACGCACGATCTGATTTCGAAGCAACTGCTGATGTCTACAACCGAATTGCGCTGTCAGCACGGAACCTCGGTGTTGGGCAACGCCAAATCCTTGATGTCACAGAGACTCTACAGAAAGCGGCCATTCTATCTGGTGCGTCAGCTAGAGAAGCCAATGCTGCGCTCATCCAGCTTGGGCAGGGTATTGCATCCGACCGCCTGTCTGGTGACGAACTTCGTTCTGTTCTCGAGCAGTTGCCAGCGGTTGCTGATATCATCGTTGATTATCTGAACACGACCCAACAATTCGGTGAAGTCACTCGTGGTTCACTGCGTTCTTTGGGCCGAGAAGGTAAACTGACTGCGGACATTGTATTCCGTGCGATCCAAGCTTCTCAACAAAGAGTTAATGATTTGTTTGATCAAACGAACCCAACCATTGAGCAGGCGTTCAATGTAGCAAAGACCAACTTGCTTGAGTTCATTGATGTATTTGACGATGTGACTGGTGCGAGTGAAGCTGTCGCAAATGCTATCATCACAATTTCTGAAAACCTAGGGACTATTGCCAGAGTCGCTGCTACTGCTGCGATTGCCTTGTCTCTTGTTTGGGGTGTTCGTGCTGTTCAACGTGTTCTCACATATGTCAATGCTCTGCAGAGAGCAGGCAAGGTTATCGGTGCTACGATTCTGTTAGAGCAACGTCGCGCTGGCCGTGCTCTTGTTACTGCGGCTGCTCAAGCGAGGAATACTGCTGCGACACTGGCTGAGACAGTTGCGCTCACTGCAAATGGAAGAGCAAGAGATGCTCAGACAGGTCGTTTCATCACGGCGGCGGCTGGCCGGACACGTTTGGCGATAGCAACAAACGCAAATGCAGTGGCTGAGGCAAGTCTGACCCGCGCAATAGGCCGCACCACTGCGGCACAGGCTGCTCAGACCACCGTGGCGGCTAGGCTGGCGGCTACATACCCCACGCTGGCTGGTGGCGCTAGGCTGGCCGCAAATGCGGTCCGTGCGTTCACCGTAGCAGTCGCTGCAAACCCTATCGGCTTTGTCATTACCGCAATCACCACGGCGATCGTGCTATTGATTACTTTCGGTGACCGCATCAAAGTGCTTGGTAGTGAATTCATAACGCTGAAAGATCTCGGGGTCGCTGCTTTTCAGGTTATCGTAGAATCAGTGTCAAGGGTTGCTACTAAAATCGCTGGTTTCTTTGAACCTCTGTTTGAGCGTGTATCTCCGGTCTTCACTGGTATTCGCGATATTGCGGTATCATCAGTAATGTTCATTCTCGGGATTATGAAAACTAGTATCAACTCCATCATTGGGCTTTTCGTTGGTGGGTATCGCGCGATCATTGCTGTCTGGCAAAACCTCGGTCCTGCTTTCAAAGACTTTGCTGCTATCGCTATTAACGGTCTGATTGAAATCGTAGAACGTGGTGTTCAGGGTATCATCAACGCTTTCCAAAGTGTGTTGACATTCCTTGGCTCTGCTGCAGAGTTGGTTGGTCAAGAGAACCCATTCGCAAACCTGTTCTCAGAAGACGCGATCAACCTAGATCGGTTCAAAGCTACCGTCACTGGCGCAGCGAGTGCAACTGGTGCAGAAGCGGCGGCGGCTTTCCAAGAAGGGTTCAGTCAAGACTTCGTAGGCGGAGCAGGAGGACTTGCTAATGTCGTAGACTCATTGACATCTGATATCGTAGACAGAGCTCGTCGCAATGCTACTGCTCGCGGAGAAGATGAAGCTTTCTCACAGGGTTTCGTCACAAACAGTTTAATCAATGATGTTGATAACAGCGATCAGGGTAAGAAAGGAAAGGGCCGTACATTCGCCCAAGAACTGGTCGACCTCGGCAAGCAGATAGAACTCGCCAAACTGTATGGCCTTGAGAAAGAGAAGCTGAACAACATTCTGTCAGTGGAACGCGCTATCAAGCGTGATCTTACTGACACTGAGCGTGAGTTGGTAAATTCGGCGACAGAACTTCTTGCAATTAGTGAGATTCAAGGTCAGGTGCTTGAAGAGATCAATGGCCCAATGGAGACCATGCGTCTAACTCAAGAGGCTCTCAATCAACTATATGAGCAAGGGGCTATTAGTCTCGATCAGTACAACTCTCGTTTACGTGAAACCAAGATTGCAACATTGGAAGCTTCAGAAACATTCAGCGGTAGCTTCCAAGCCTCTATCATGAAAGCCACAGAGTCTGTTTCCGACATGGGGTCAGCTCTTGGTGATATTGTAGTCGGCGCGGCTGGTAGTGCGGCTGATGCCTTGGTTGAGTTCGCCAACACTGGTAAGCTCAACATGAAGGCGCTGTTCAATCAGATCTTCTCAGACATCGCCAAACTGATCTTGAAACAGTTGTTCCTTCGTGCGCTTGGTTTCGTATTTCCAGGAGCGGCTGGCGGAGCCTCCTTTGGGCCTCAACCAAGTCTCCCACAACTAGCAGGTGGTGGATCTTTCACACCTACTGGTCCTGGATCAACTGACACGCAAATCGTAGAATTTGCCAAGCGGCCTGACGAGCGTGTCGATGTCCTGACACCTCAGCAACAAGCTGCACAACGAAACAATCTGCGGAACGGCATGGGCGGGGGCGATCAACCTGCTCCAATCGTAAACCAGAAAGTCATCAACGTGATGGACATGAGCTTGGTGGGTCAATTCCTCGATACACCAGAAGGTGAAACCGTGCTGATCAACAAGATCACAGCCTCAGGTATATTGCAGAATAGTGGACAATGAGCATTGTATTTCCATATCAACCTCAGGCACCAGTATCTGAGACAATAGAATATCTGACTGATCTGGCGAAATCTAACAACGGAACAGAAGATACTCTAAGATTGAGAAACAACCCAAGACGCATTTTCAAGTGTTCGTTTCCAGCTAGAGATGATATCAAATCAACCGCTCTTGATATCTTGTCCGCTGGGGCTAGAACTAATTTGTATTTCCCAATTTGGACAGAAGCTTTTCGAATTGGAGCTGTCGGGGTGGGGACTAGCATTTCTTTCGATACGACCAGATACAATTATGGTCAATTCGCTATAATTTGGCAGAGTGATACTGACTGGCAACTCATGACGATTGACACGGTATCTGCTGGTTCAATTACTTTCGTTGAGACCACGACGGCCATGCCTGATGCTTGGGTCATGCCAATCCGAACTGCTTATTTTCCAACTGGTTTCAGGAAAGTTGGTTCTGGTCTAGATGCGGTTTACGATCTTGACTTTAAAATCATTGACAACTATTCAAAAGTTCCCTCCGCTCTGCCACAATATCTTTCCGATGATCTATTTCTGAGAGAGTTTGAAACCTTGCGAACTGGCAAGGCTACTGTCGAAGAAGACTCGTTTCTCGAAATGAAAGTATTCGATTCTCAGACTGGCTTAGTGTCAACTACTGTTGATCTAACAGATGTTAGAACTGCACGGAACATGAGCTTCTTCAACTCTACTGAAGAAGAATTCGATGAGATGATGGATTTCTTGTATAGTCGATCTGGTCGGGCTTCTGTTTTCTGGCAACCTAGCTTTGATACTGATCTGGTGTCTATTAACACTGGAACAATCGCATCAATCATCAATGTTAAAGCCAACCAAATTCTAGCCAGAGACGATAAGAGAAATCACATCGGTGTTCAAACAAAAGATGGCACTTGGTATGTGAGACAGATCGATTCATTTGTAATTGTTGACCCAGAAACAATTGGAATTAACTTTACGGGAAACTTAGACATTGCAGCCGACTCAATTAAGCGTATATCGTGGGTGGGTAAAAGAAGGTTGGACACTGATTCTGTGACGATCACACATCAAACTGGTGGAATAACAACTGCTTCTTTCAGAACCGTGGAGATTGAGGTTTGACAAATACTGACACTCTTGATCTTTATGAGATCACAATCAGTGGTACGACTTGGCGGTTCAACAACACCGACCAAGACGAAATCTATGATAATGGTGGGGGACCAGAGACTTTTGAAGGTCTAGCTGTCAAACGAACTAAACTCATGCAGACTGTTCAGACAACCAAGTCTAATGTTGAAATTCAAATTCCTATAGGTACATCTCTAGCAGACAGGGTCCTTAGATCAGACTTAAATGAGATCATGTCTTTGACTATCTACACAAGACGAGAACTCGAAACATTCGTTGCTTGGAAAGGTAGGCTCGCTAACTGGAAGCCAAACTCTGGCTACATCGCCATGAACTTTGAGTCCGTGTTTACAAGTCTGCGTCGTCCAGGACTTCGCCCTACATTTCAACGATCCTGTCGTCATGCTCTATACTCAACAAGATGCGGGGTAGACCCAGCCGCATTTGAAGTAACTGAGCCTCTTTTTGATATTTTTAATATAACCACCTTGATATTCTTGGGTTTGCCAGCCTTGGCATTGAGTGAAGATTATTTCGTAGGTGGATATCTTGAAACTCCACTTGGTGCAAGATCTTATATTATTGCTCAAGAATCTACGAATGTGACTATTCAAAGATTGTCGCAAAGTCTTATTGATGAATTTGCAGTTACTGGTCCTGGTCTTAGCATAAAGCTCTATCCAGGATGCAATTATACAAGAGCCCAATGTATATCTCGTTTTGATAATCTGCTGAACTATGGTGGGTTCGACTGGATTCCAACGAAAAATCCCACTGGTGGGGGCTCGATTATATAATGTGGAATTTTGTAATCGCAGCAGTTGTATCTCTGGTTATCGTTTATGCGACTCGGCCCAAACCAGAAACTCCACAAGCTGCCACTCTTGAGCAATTTGATGTACCGACTGCACAAGCGGGTAGATCGATTCCAGTGCTGTTCGGTACTAAAGAAATTGGTAATCATAATTGTGTCTGGTATGGTGACATCAGAACCAAGGCAATCAAGTCTAAGGGGGGCAAGAAGTAATGGTAGAAGAAGACATCATCGTAACGATGAAAGATGTTCGTGCTGCCAAACTCTGCTCAGGTGGTTCTCGCAAATTTTGTGAGCGAAATGGTATTGATTGGAATGACTTCTTAGAGAATGGCATCAGAGCATCAGAGCTTTTGAAGATTGACAGCGCCATTATGGTTGATCTAGTGGAGGTAGCTCGTGGGCGGCGGAAGTAAAAAGCAAACGATCGGTTATGAGTACTATCTTGGTATGCATTTCGTGCTGTGCCACGGCCCAATCGATTATGTCTCAAAAATCAGAGTCGATGATAAAATTGCTTGGCAAGGCGGAGCAGCTAACGAAACCATATTTATCGATAATAGAACTCTGTTCGGTGGGCAGAAAAGAGAAGGTGGTATTGAAGGTTTCGTCGATTTCGATTTTGGCGGATCAACACAACTTCAAAACTCCTATCTGGTTGATCAACTCGGACCTGAGATCCCAGCTTATCGTGGAGTCGTCAGTGCTGTTCTAAATCAAGTCTATGTCGGCATCAACCCTTATTTGAAGAAATGGACTTTCGAAGCTACCAGAGTTTATAATTTGACAGATGGTTCTGGTCAATGGAATCCAGGTGTCGCCGCTCTTGGGTTTGATATTGACTGGAGTGATACCGCTGTATGGATCGCTAGTGATAACTCAGGTTCTATGGTAGGATCTAAATTAAGTGCTTTGAAAATAGCCGTAATTAGATTGATCCAAGCATTTAGAGACGAATCTCCTCAAACCGCAACGTCTGATCTACATTTGAGAGAATGGGCGGACGGACCGATCAGATCAGATGGGGAGTGGATTGATCTAAAAGATCCTACAGATTTTTCAGCCGCGACAAGCTTGGTAGCCTCTTATTCAAATAACCTTGGTGCTAATACAGGAACTGATTTCTCTGACGCTTTTGATGGATCGAATGTTTTCTTCAATAACACAATCTGCTCACGTAAAGTATTTATTTTCATAACTGATGGAGAGCCAACACAAGGACAGCTCAGTGCAGAGTCTCAAGCTGCTGGTCTAACTGGTCAAGGAGTTGAAATCTACGTCTTTCTAATTGAAGATGAGGATACAAGTGATGTTCTTGGTATAGATTCTACACCTGAAGATGGGATAGGTATCGCTAAAAATGCTACTGACCTAAAGGCTATGCTGAGAATTCCATTTCTTGCCAATGGTGGAGGCAGCGGTACGCTCAGCCAAGCTAGACCAGGGCTTGATATGAATCCAGCTCATATTATACGTGAGTGTCTGACCAACTCCGAATGGGGCATGGGGTATCAAGAGACAGATATAGACGATGTCAGTTTCACTGCGGCTGCATCATTGTATGCTGATGAGAATATCGGTATGTCTCTTCTTTGGGATAAAGAAGTCGCTCTGGAAGCTTTCATCGCTGATGTGCTTCGTCACGTAGATACCTCTCTATACGTTTCAAGGACAACTGGTCAGTTTGTTCTGAAACCTATTCGCGGAGATTATAATGTTGGTAGCCTAGTTGTTCTGGATGAAAGTAATATTAGTTCAGTATCTAACCAGAACAGAACAGCTTTCGGAGAATTGTCAAACAGCGTTACAATTAATTTCTACAACAGAGCTTTCAACAGAGAAGATACTGTTACAGTCTCAGATACTGCTTTGGTGCAGGACATGGGGGAGCTGATCAATGCTGGCATCACATACAGAGGCATCACAAACAAAACAGCCGCGACGAAATTAGCATGGCGTGATCTCAAGACTCTGAGTTCTGCGTTATTTTCTTGTGAACTCATAGTCGACCAAACTGCAAAAGATTTTGAGATCGGTGATGTGTTCAAGTTCTCTTGGGCAGAATGGGATATAGTAGAACTCGTAATGCGAGTCACCAATCTAAGTTTCGGCGATGGTATCGACAATAAGATCAGAGTGACATGCACTGAGGATGTATTCGCAACACCTACCCAGCTCGCAGTTATTTCTAACGTCACTGAATGGGTTGATCCTTCACAGGCTCCTGGACTTAGCGATAACATTATGGCAGACGAAGTTCCATATATTGAGCTTGTCAAGACCATTGGGCAGACTGATATCGACACTATATTGTCTACTCAGCCAGAAGCTGGGTATGTGTTCGCGGCAGCCCAGAGAGCACCGTCTGCTATCAATGCGACAATGTGGACAGACAACGGTTCTGGTTATGATGACGCCAGTCAGATGGATTTCGCTCCACATGGGTTCTTGAAAGCTGGTCTGGGTTTCAAAGATAATACTCTTTATCTCAGCAGTGTAACAGATCTGGATTCTGTAGAAGTTGGAACTTACTGTCAAATAGGTGAGAACCCAAACAACAGGGAATTCTGCCGCATTGACTCTGTTGACACTACAGCTTTGTCAGTTGGTATTGGCCGAGGTTGCTACGATCTTCCTCCGAGAGAACACAACACTGGGACCAATGTCTGGTTCTTTGATAACTTCGGAGCCAACGATGAACAAGAATATGTTTCTGGTGAGACAATCGATGTGAAAGTAACTCCTATCTCAGGTGTTGGGGTAGTTGATCTTTCTGATGCAGAAGAAGTTTCGGTCACTCTTAACCAGAGACCTTACAGACCATATGCTCCTGGAGATTTACAAATTGATCTTGAGTCTTACCCAGACATAATCCCAGACGGAGAGCTTAGCCTCTCTTGGGTTGGTCGTGATAGGACAGAGCAAACATCTGGGGCTATCTTCGATCACTTCGCAGCTAACATCGGTCCAGAGGCTGGTGTTACATATCGCGTTAGGGGCTATGAGGGTGGGGTTCTGACGTTTACCCAAGATCCGGCAACGTCGCCACAGACATGGACTCCAAGCGAGTCAGGGCTTGTCAGGATAGAAGTAGATGCGCTAAGAGATGGGGTATACTCCTACCAGACAGCCCTGTTCGAGTTCGGGTATGGCGCTGATTGGATGATAACAGAAATCAAAGGCGAACGTAGAAATACGGAAGCTGGTGAAATCAGAATGACAGAGGATTAAGAATGGCACAAGCAAAAAGAATTAGCGATCTACCGGAATTCGTTGTCGCAGCTGATGCTGATGTCCTTGAAGTTTCGACAACCTCAGCAACGGTTACGATAACCGCGGCGACTATTTCAGCAGATGCAGTAGATGATAGTTTCAATGATTCTGGTAGTGGATTCTTGACTGCTGGCTTTGCGGTCAATGACAGAATTGTTGTTTCAGGATTCGCAAACGGAACGAACAACATATTTGTAGGAACTATCTCTTCTGTCACAGCTGGAAAGATAATCACTGATATCACTCCTCTTGTTACGGAGGCCGCTGGTCCTAGCGTCACTATCTCGAAACGTGTTAGTGGGCGCATAACTCTTGAAAATCTCGCAACTGTTGTTCAAAACGTGGCAGGTATCGATCTGCAAACAACCCTGATCACCAATACTGATGTGACTGACACCATGCTCGGTGGAAATGGTTACGTCCAGATTGACAGTGCTGGTGCCGTGATAATCACCGTACCTGACACGCTCACAGGTCTGCAGCCTTGCACGTTCGAAGCTATAGGTACAGGCACCGTGACATTCGCAGCGGGTGGCACAACCACTATCAATTCGTCAGGTAGTCTTCTTGATATCGGGGGACAGTACGAAGTCGTCACTCTTGTGCCGAAAGGCTCAGGCACCTATTCTCTTATTGGGTCACTTGCATAATGTTACAAAATCTCATACTTGGTTCATCTGCACAAGGCGGTGGAGGAGGAGGCAGTGTTCTCCCAACAGGGTTGCAGCCATACAGAACCTACGATTTCTCTTCATCTGTAGATCCATGGACAGCAAACAATATGAATTCTTTGTCGGTTGGTACAGAAGGTGGTGATCCTGTTATGATTGCTAACTTCACTAACAACACAGACAGCTACATTGAAAATTCATTATCAATACCTCCTACCGAGCAAGAATACCGACTTACTTTCGAGGTTGTTTCACCCACAAGTTTCGGCAGTTCAAATTACGAAATTCGTATAGACGGTTCAACATATATTGGATATGGCCAGCTACAAAGTTTGGCCTTCTCAACGATCGGCGTGAAAACAATTGACTTCTTCGGTTCTCTGTACGATACTATCACAATTCGTATCTACAGTGAAGACGGTACTCTCTATGTAAAAGATATGGAAATTACTCTCCTTACACCTATCGAGACTGAAATTGTTCAAAACTCTTTCAACTTCGGCAGTCTCCAAGGATGGCAATCCGAGGGTCTCCTCGATCTCAGTATTTCTCTTAATTCCATGTTAATTGAATATCCAGCGGACAATTCTATTGCTTGGGCTTATCGTGATATATCTAGTATCGTAGCTATCTTCCAGACATATGATTTCAGAGTCGAACATGACTTCGGAGCATGGGACCCAACAGACGCAATGCTGCAAGCATATGATGGTAACAATCCAGCAACTGCAAGTCTTCTGGCAGAAACACCAATGACTAATGCTGCTTCAACTACTTTGACGTTCCAAGTACTGACTCAGAACTGTACGATTGCAATTCAGAACTCGCAAAATGAAACCAACCGCGTCGATAACATAACCGTTAACATTGTGGAGTAGCTGCTGCCCAGTAGGGCGGTGGCTGGTATCCAGCGCGTCCAGAGAGGTCGTTATTTACTGTCGCATTTGCTATCATTTGCCAAAACGTCTTTTTTGATGTAACTATGTGTAATTATAGGATTTAATGGAGATACCAATGAAACTTGTCGATGACTGGAAAGACTTCTGGAAATGGTACTCAACATGGGTGATTACATTCCTCGCCATGTTGCCCACAATGTGGATGCAAATCCCTGACGAATACAAAGCTATGATCCCTGAGCAATATATGGGATACATCGGGGTGACTTTGGCTATTGGGTCAGTTCTGTCTCGTTTGCGTGATCAGTCATGATTGACGCTCTGGTAGTCGTCGGGGGTATTGTCTTCTCCATCTTTGCGGCCTTCTTCATTGGCAAGCGCAAGGGCGGGGCGGACAAAACCCAAGACATGGTTGAAATTGATCGCATCACTGCGAAGCGAACGAAGGAGAAGCTTGATGAGAAAAAGTCTAGCAATTCTGGTCTTGACCCTATTGAGCGCCTGTCTGGGCAGGGACGCCTTCGGGACTGAAACACAAGCGGTATGGTGTAGAGCTTTGCTCGAAGACGCGCCGACCGCATCCACTCAAGATACTCCTCAAACTCAAGAGGAGGTTGCCGACATCGGCGGTACAATTGACACATTATGCGAGGAAGTCGATGTCTAACGAAACTAAGCCACTCACAGACGAAGAAATTCAAGTATTAAGAGAATTGGCCGTTTCAAGTCAGCGAACCAAATGGCTCGTCGCTGGCATGAGACAAATCGCAATATGGATCGCTGCAATCGGAGCCGGATGGTTGGCCTTGAAAGGTCTTGCAATCGAGATGCTCTGGGGTGTGCCTAGATGAAATTTCTTAGAAAAGCTATTGTGTCAATCGGTTATGGGAGTCTCGCATTAGTTATGCTGACTGGTGTCGCCCCTGTTATCCCGACCAGTGTGTTTGTTGACATAACAGATTTTGATGTTAACGATGAACGGTATATCAGGGTTGCTCCTGATGTTAGTTTTCCAACAAAAGCAATTCTAAATATAAGTGTCTACAGAAATTTATTTGAAATTCAAAGATGTGCGGTTGAAGAGAATATCGTCGTTGAGCTCTCTACACTGATAATTCCAACCCAACTGAGCTGCGATTTGCAACCTCGCGTAGAGTACAAGGTGGAAGCGTGTCTTTCTGCCTTGGGTCCGTGGGGTCTTAAAATGAGATCAACTTGCAGATCAGAAGAATTCAATATCAGGGAAAATATCCTGCGTGGGGTTGACGATAAGATTGAAGAGCTTCAACTCCAGTTGGATCAAGTGCAAAGGATGGTAGTAAATCCATGAGAGAAAATTTAGAAATCAGCACGGGTTGGATCCTCGCTCACGAAGGTGGATATGTAAATCACCCAGATGATCCAGGAGGCGCAACCAACTTCGGCGTCATTCAACAAACATACAACGCATGGCGCGTTCGCAAACAGCGTAAGATTCAATCAGTCAAGTTGATCAGCCAAGCAGAAGTTTTGGCAATCTACAAAGAGCAGTATTGGGACAAGATATGGGGAGACGAGCTTCCTACTGGTCTTGACTACGCCTTGTATGATTTCGCTATCAACTCAGGTCCAAGCCGAGCAATCAAGTTTCTTCAAGAACTGATCGGGGTCAAGCAGGATGGCGTCTTGGGCAATATAACTCTCCAAGCTATCCGCACAAAGAATATTGAAAATCTCATTGATGCTCTCTGCTTCAAGCGTTGGAAATGGTTGAAGCGCCTTCGCAACTGGAAGACATTCGGCGTTGGTTGGACTCGCCGTGTTATGGGTGAGAGCATCGGATTCCAAAAAATGGATTATGGTGTTATCGATCGTGCTATTATGCTTGCTAAGAACGTTCCAAATATCCCCGCTCCGAGCAAAAAGCAAGACGGTTCAGATCACCGCACAGATGGCGAAGAAAAGCTCAATCGTGTTGCACAGGTCGAAGAAGGTCTTACTTTCGACAATCTGTCAAAGATTGCTCTTGGCTCTCTACCAGCATGGGGTTTGTCATATAATGGCGATCTTGTTGTCGGTGTCGCGATGGGTGTTTTGGTCGGTATTATTGGTTTTTGGATTTACAAGAAGCTGCGCTAGGTGGTCAGGTATGGTCAGTATGGTCACACCGAAAACTGTAAGCCTTTGTCATCATTGGTAAATAAATCACTGACCATACCTGACACACATGACACACCCGTTTTACAGGTGGCAGGGCGGGGCAGCGTCGGCCCAACCAGTAAAGCAGTATGACAAGTATGGTAAGTATGGTCAGGGACAAAATTACCCAACGATGACAAGTGGTTATACTGGTCATACTTACTTCTTTTGATTTCATTTTAGTATGGTAAGTATGGTCAGAGAAATACAGCTAGTCTTGCCGACGTCCTTTGGCTAAGGTGGGGCATAATCAAAGGATTTAATATGGATATCACCGAGTACCAGCACCAAATCAAGCCATTCTCCCATCAGTTAGAGCATCTTCAGAACCACGTATATGAAAAGTCGTGGGGTCTTCTGTGGGAGCAAGGAACAGCCAAGACTAAGCCAATCATTGATACTGCTTCTATCATGTTCGAGAACGGTGACATCAACGGAATGCTCGTTGTCGCACCTCCTGGAGTTGAGCGTAACTGGAACACTGATGAGATTCCTGCGCACATGCCACCAGAGACTGCGCTCGAAACAACGGTGCAGGTTTTTCGCACAAACAAAAAGAACACACAGGCGCACAAACGCGCGATGAACAGTCTGTTCAATCACGAAGGTCTCGCTATCCTACTTATCAGCTACAATGCTTTCATGACCAAAGAGGGCAAGGCTCTAGTATGGAAGTTCTTGAAAGAAAAGGAATGCCTGTATGTCCTCGACGAAGCACACAACATCAAGACACCAAATGCCAAGCGGACTAAGTCAATTGTCGCATCTGCGAAGTACGCAAAATATCGCAGAATTCTTACAGGTACTCCCATCTCCGTTGGGCCATTCGATCTCTACAGTCAGATCAGATTCCTTGACGAGTGGTTCTGGAAGAACAAAGGAATCCACGGAACAGTCGAGTTCAGAAATTACTTTGGCCGTTGGTTCACTGCGGCGGATTGCAAAGCTCTACATGGTTACGATCCAGGATATGATAAACTCATTGAATATCAAAACCTAGACAAGCTGGAGAAATGGCTGGGAGATATCAGCGATCGCGTACTGAAAGATGATGTGCTTGATCTACCTCCAAAGCTATATCAGAAGCGGTATTTCGAGGCCAGCCGCGAAATGAAAGCGGCCTACAACGAGCTTCAAGAAGAGCTGATGATCGAGATAGGCGATGAGCTTATCACAGCCGAGCTTCCAATCGTGATGTTGCTGCGCTTGCAACAGATCGCATGTAACTATGTTCCTGTCGGTGAAGACGAACCAGTTCACATGTTCTCGGAGAAGAACCCACGTTTGGCGGTGCTTGAGCAAATCGACAAAGAGACTTACACGCAGGGTATCATTTGGGCTCGTTTCCGACACGACATTGATCAGATCATGGAACTGCTTGGTGACAGTGCTTGCCGTTACGATGGAGCAGTCGACGAAGACCAAGCTGAACAGAACAAGCTGGCTTTTCAACGTGGTGAATATAAATGGTTCGTTGGGAATGCCCAAAAGGGTGGCTCTGGTCTTACACTTACCCAAGCGAAGACGATGGTCTACTACTCCAACAGTTTCCGCTTGATTGACAGACTACAGTCTGAGGATCGCGCTCACCGAGGCGGCATGGATGAGCATCCTGTTACATACATCGACATCATGAGCGACTTTGATATTGACGACCATGTTGTTCGGAATCTCCGAAACAAGAAGAACGTATCAGCTGAAATTCTTGGCGATGCAGCTAAGGATTGGATATGAGTGTATTCGTTGTGCAGCAACAGATGCGTTTCGACAGAGACAAGAAGGTGATGGTTCCAAGGTTCCCCAGTATCTCAAAGGCTGAATCCTTTGGTAGACTGGTGTATCTGCTGTCGCCTTCCGCCCACCCCTTTGATCCTGAGTTGGTCATAGGTGATCTACATAAATCACTGAGCGGGTTCTCCGACGAGGACTACCTGCTTCTTGTGGGCAACCCCTGTCTTATCGGCATGGCTACATCTGTCGCCGCGCACTATAACAAAGGTCGTGTCACATTCTTACAATGGTCTGGTAGGAATGATGAGTATACGACGATAATGACGAAGATGTTTTAGATAAATAACGCTTGTCTTTTGGGTGGCCCGGCTGTAATTTGGTGTTCTACTGGAGGTACACATGACAGATGATTATGCAGCATTTCGCGATGAACCCGGAGAGAACTTCAAGGCTGTACTTCGCACACTCGCAGATGAGTTAATGGCTGCAGACGCCGCCGTACTCGAAAAAGAACAAGAGCTTGAAACTTGCAAAGCTGTTGTCAAAGATATCGCCCAACACAGAATTCCGCAGGCCACCGAAGGAATGGACGGTACGTTCGACCTCGGTGATGGCCGCGAGCTACAGCTCAAAGAAGATATCCGTGCAAGCATCGCTGGTGAAAAGCGAGCTCCTGCTATCAACTGGCTCGACGAGCATGACTACGGCCATATCGTCAAGCGCCAAGTCATTGTCGAGTTTGGCAAAGGTGAGGAAGAGCGCACCAAGGTGTTCCTCGCAAAAGTACGTGAGCTTGAAAAGCACGAGGACATCGGCAAGCTAATCGTCAAGACCAATTACTCCGTACACCCAGCCACTCTGGTTTCATTCGTCAAAGAACAACTCGGTGAAGGCGTCGCCCTGCCGATCGATGTCTTTGGCATTTTCCGTCAGCGTGTAGCAAAGGTCAAAGAGAAATAAGAGGTCCTGCCCAACTAGGATAGTGTTGGGGTTGATTGCTAATCACTCACCGAGTAACTAAAGCCGAAAGGAGCCAATCATGGCTGGCAAAGAAGTCGCAAACACGAAGGGTACAGCAGTCGCTGAGACCTATGATTATGGTGCAGATGCACACGCAGGGTTCGAAGGGACAACGATTGCTGACCTCAGCATTCCGTTTATCAAGATCATGCAGTCCAACTCGCCGGAAGTCGAAGACGAACTCATTGAGAATGTGAAGGCGGGTGATCTCGTCAACTCAGTATCCAACGAAATCTTGAAGCAGCCGCTGATCGTTCAGCCAGTGCTGAAAGAAGCCGCAATCGTTGAATGGGTTCCACGCAACAAGGGCGGCGGTATTGCTGGGCGTCACGAGATCGACAGTGATGTATTCCTTGACGCAATCAAGAAAAACAACGGTTCGCGTATTCCTCCGAAGGACGCCGATGGCAAGCGCATCCCGTTCAAGTCGCCTGACAACAACGACTTGGTCGAGACGTATTATATCTATTGCCTGATCCTTGACGAAACCGGCGAAAGCACCGAGGGCTTCTGTGTCCTGAGCTTTGCCTCAACAAACATCAAGGTCTACAAAGACTGGCTGACCTCGATGTATTCGCTCAAAGGTGCTCCGCCAATCTATGCGAACCGCAACAAGATCTCCACAGCAAAGCAGAAGAACAACGACGGTACTTTCTACACCTTCGCCGTTGCGCCGCTGAACGAGACCTATCGCACATCGCTGATCAATCCTGGATCACCAGAAGGTCAGGCCCTGTTGGACGAAGGGCGTGAATTCGCCAAGATGATCGACAATGGCCTTGCTCGCGCTGATCATGACAGCATGAAAGGCTCCGGCGCTGATGATGCTGCTGGTGCTGGTGGAGGCAACTCTGGCGGCGGTAAGAAGTCCGCTGATGGTGACGAAGAGATCCCGTTCTAGTACCTCCAGTTCTGGAACGTGGAGAGCAGACAGCCGCCTAGTTTTCGGGCGTTAGCGAAGCGGTTGTCTGCTCATTATATCGGAGGCATCATGAAGTTTGACCCTAAACAGGATGCAGCCCTGAAAGCTGTCAACGACTGGTACAATTTTGGCGACAAGCAGGTGTTCCACTTCTTTGGGTATGCTGGCACCGGAAAAACCACACTCGCAAAGCACATCGCAGAAGGTATCGGTGGTAACGTCAAGTTCGCCGCTTACACTGGTAAAGCTGCACACGTCTTGCAAACAAAAGGATGCGAGAATGCATCCACGATACACTCGCTTATATACCGTAGCCGAGACAAGAGTAAGTCACGACTTGAAGATCTGCAAAAAGAACTGGCAGAACTCCTCGTGTCTCTTCAAGATATGGACGAAGAGTATATTTTCAATCACCCGATAGTACGCAGGTTAAAGATTGATATTCAGGATGAGATCCAGAATGTCAACCAGCCAATGTTCATCTTGAACAAAGAAAGCGAAGTCAAAGACCTAGACATGCTCGTCATTGATGAATGTTCTATGGTTGATGCCCAGATGGGGCAGGATCTCTTATCATTCGGTACGCCTGTTCTTGTCTTGGGTGATCCTGCTCAGCTCCCTCCAGTTGGGTCCGCTGGGTACTTCACAGAAAACGTAACTCCTGACGTCATGCTAGACGAAATTCACAGGCAGGCCAAAGAAAGCCCAGTGTTGAGAATGGCTACTGATGTTCGTGAGGGTAGAGGTTTAACTATAGGCGATTGGGGTGATGGCTCGTTCGTTCATCCTTACGGCACGAAGCTTCCACAGGAAGAGGTGATGGCGTTTGATCAGTTGCTTGTTGGTAAGAACAGAACTCGCCACGCCATGAACAAACGGATGCGACAGTTCTTGAATTATAATGATGAGTATCCTGTAGTCTCAGACCGTTTGGTTTGCCTGCGCAACAACACTGAGCTAGGGTTGCTAAACGGCGCACTGTTCGATGTCACCAGTGTAGATGGTGTAATGGACGGTAAGGTCCACATGACTGTACGCTCAACAGACGACCCAACAAAAGGCGATGTAGATGTCGGCGCACTTGAGCAACACTTCTTAGGACGAAGCGAAGAACTAAATACTCAATACTGGCTACGCAACGAAGGTCAAGAATTTGACTTTGGCTACGCACTGACTGTTCATAAGTCTCAGGGTTCGCAATGGAACTCTGTTGCTGTTTTTGATGAAAGTTGGGGCCGCAAGAAAGATCGCCAGCGATGGCTCTATACCGCTATAACCAGAGCAGCTGAGAAAGTCACAGTTGTTGATATGCATGAGTAGGAACAAAATGAGAAATCAGGAGAGACGTATGTACGGTCCCCAAAATCCAGACTGTGATCTGGTTCATGCTGAGAAGCACCGTGGCGAGAATGAGAATTTCCGTGAAGCCGCAAACAGATGGTCAGGCTTTTTACAAGATGACCACGAACACTATATGGCGTTCCGCGAGATCAGCCTTCGCCAACGGTTCATGCCTCCAGGAAGAGTGCAAGCTGGCGCTGGTTCGCTGAAGAATGTAACCCTCTACAACTGCTTTGTCATGGCAACCATTCATGACAGTTTCACCGATGGTCCGACTGCATATGAAATCGCAAATCTGCCAGTCGGTATGCACCCTCCCTTGTCAATTATGGATACCGCTAGAAACGCAGCGATCACCATGCGGCAAGGTGGCGGGGTGGGTTATGACATCAGCACGTTGCGCCCATCTGGCGACCTGATACGCGGCGTACAGAGCACCACAGACGGTCCACTTGCGTTTGCGCCCATATATGACGCAGTGTGTAAAGCGACGTCCTCAGCGGGCAACCGTCGGGGCGCACAGATGCTTGTAATGCGGGTTGACCACCCCGACATCGAGGCGTTCATCCGCGCCAAGCAAGTCTCCGACGATGGCATCCCTTGGGAGATGCGCCCATTGCGTGGATTCAACCTTTCTGTTGGAATCACTGACAAGTTCATGGAATGCCTCGCAAGCGGCAAGCCTTTCCCGTTGCAGTTCGGTGGCAGGGTATACCGCGAAGTCGATCCACATGCACTCTGGGACATGATCATGCGCGGCACCTATGATTGGGCCGAACCCGGAGTTCTGTTTATCGACAAGATCAACGAGATGAACAATCTGTATTACTGCGAAACAATCGCAGCTACAAATCCTTGCGGCGAACAGCCTCTGCCTCCGTATGGTGCCTGCCTCTTGGGTTCATTCAACTGGGTAAAGTACCTGATCAAAGATGCCGAAGGTAAGTACTCGTTTGATTTTGCTCAGCTGGAAGTCGATATTCCACACGTGGTCCGCGCCATGGACAACGTCGTTGATCGGAGCCGTTACCCTCTCCCTCAGCAAAAGCTGGAAGCAACTCGCAAGCGTCGCATGGGCCTCGGTCACACTGGAGTCGCAAATGCTCTCGAAGCAATGGGTCATCCTTACGGTACTGATGGATTTCTGAACGCCCAAAACGAGATCATGGAGTTCGTCACAAACAAACTGTATCAAGCCTCTGCGAAACTAGCCGCTGAAAAAGGTAGCTTCCCGCTGTATGATGAAGATCGCTACATGGCGGGCAAGTTCATTCAAACTCTTTGGGGTGAAACCCAAGACATGATCCGCAAGTACGGTATCCGCAACAGCCACTTGTCATCTATCGCACCGACTGGTTCAATCTCGTTCGGCGCTGACAATATCTCCTCGGGTATCGAGCCTGTTCTTGACTATGAACAGTCTCGCCGTATCATTGTTCCTGGAGGTCACCGCATCGTGACAGTTCCTGACTATGGCGCTGAGTATCTTGGCGTTCACGGTCGTACTGTCATGGATGGCGGTATCACTCCTGATGAGCATATTGGTGTTCTCTGCACTGCTCAACTCAGTATTGATTCGGCTTGTTCAAAGACAGTCAACGTTCCGACCAACACCAGCTTTGATGACTTCAAGGGTCTATACCTGAAAGCCTTCGAAGGCGGGGCAAAAGGCTGCACGACCTACCGTCCTGCTGGGAAATACGACGAACCAATTCAATCTGCTCGTAAAGAAGTAAAGATGGAGCAGGACGAGGCGGCTTGTGGCTGGGATCCAGAAACTGGTCAACGCACTGGTGCTTGTGCCGAAGACTAAAAAGTTCTGATACAAGACAAATACTGCTTGCGTCCGGTGTGTCGACAGGGTACAGTTCTAACACTGGCCGCAAGTAGTGAGCCACATATATCGTAGAAAATCGGAGATACTCATGGACAAAGAAATCGAATACGGCGGTCACTCTTATGCACTGGCCGACCTCAAAGGCATGTCAGAAGCTGATCTGCTTGACCTTCGCAACCAAGTTGCAAAAGACCTCGGAGTTGCCGCAGTCAAAACTTTCAAAGACCACGATACTGCTGTTGCGCAGACGATGAAGGCGCTCGAGAAATTCGAATCCTCGGCTGCTGCTGGTTCTGGCGAAAAGCCAAAGGCGAAGCCAAAGGCCGAACCCAAGGAACGCAAGCTGGCGAAGCCTGCAGAGGCGCAGCATGTAAAGCGTCCGACTCGCAAGATGTTTGCTGTGATGAAAATCATCAAGCCTTTTGATGGCGAAGAAGAGCGCAACCACCGTTCCGGCAATTACAAAGATGGCATGATGATCATCGATGCGATTGAAGGCGAAGGCACTCTGCCTTGGGACATCTACAACTGGGAGAAGGCAGGCTACGTATCGGTCACCGACCCAACCGATGCAGAATACGCCGAGCGTCGTGCTGCATGGTACGAGAAGTCTGGCCGCGTCGACCCGTTTGTTGCGAAGATCGAAGCTGCAAAGCAACGCGAAGCCGACAAAGAGAAGCGGGCTGCAGAGCGTGAAGCCAAGAAAGCTGAGCGCGAGAAGGCCAAAGCTGAAAAGGCCGCCGAGCGCGAGAAGGCCAAGGCAGAGAAAGAAGCTGCCAAGGCTGCAAAAGCGAAAGCTGCTCAGGACGCGGCGTAATGTCGCTCGCTTGTGCCAATGCGTTCTTCGACTATCTGACAGAACGCGAGAACGTCCGTCTCCGGAAGGAGGCGGGCGATTTCTTTCCGTGGACCGAGGACGAGATTCTTCGGACTTATAAATTCACCAACGTTCGTCGTCATCACGATAAGACCAGCACACGTCTGCGAGAGATGTTCTACAAAGAACACTTCAACGACGACCGTCGCAGTATCCTGATGAACTGCGCCACGTATCGCTACTTTGGTACATACGAGTTCGCCGATGCTATTGGGTGGACAAACTTCGGAGACATGGATGAAGACCACTGGGAGTTCGTCAAAGATACAGCCGCCGACAGACTCTTTAACAGGGAAAGGGTATTCACGGGAGCCTACGTCATTACGAACCAAGGTATCTCTGCTCCGAAGCAAGAAGTGGTGGTCGATCACTTCCTCAAGGGTCTACAGAAGCATATTCCCGAAGTCGTGAGAATTTCTCAGACCTCACAATCGTGGTTTGAAACTTCTCAATACATGATGAAGAACATCAAAGGCTTTGGTGGCACTGGGTTCATGACCAAGGAAGTCCTTCTTGACACGACCTACACAGGCTTCTGGCGAAACTACTCTGAGCAACCCAACGAAGATGCATTCACGTTCCCAGCCGACTGGGAGATCTGGACACCTATCGGTCCGGGAGCTTTGCGTGGCGCTGCGAGGGTGTCTGGTGACGAGACAGCCAAGCCTCTCAAGAATGACCAAGCGACTGAGATCATCTCAACTCTGTACCAGATTCATGAGCTCTTGTTTGGGCACGAATTCCACCTGTCGCCTACCGATATCCAGTTCGGTCTCTGTGAGTTCGACAAGTACGAGCGTGTTCGTCTTGGGCAGGGAAAGCCGAGGAGTAAGTATCATGCTCCCTAGTTGGGCATTCTGGGTTCTACTTTATTGGCTCGCTTGGTTCATGATGTTCCTTGAATGGTACTCTCGTGAGGTAAAGCTGAAGAAAAAGCCACGGATCAGTCTGATGGTTTGTTTCTTCGGTTTTGTTTTTGCTGGTTTCATCCCGATCATTATGTTGGCAACTATTTTTACTGACAAGATAAAACGATAGTTGTCTTTTGCCAGCCCTGCCTATATGGTGGGGCTTGCTACATACTGGAGATTTATAATGAAGATATGTGTTGCTTTCCATGCTTGCATGGACCTCGGTGGAATTATCAATCACACTGAGCAATTGATCGGAGGCCTCCAAGAACTAGGTCATTCTGTCACCCTATTTGAAATGGTTTACGCGGACAGGGCGGGTCAGCAAAACAAAACGGGAAATTTTGAATACGGCCCAAGTGGAATTCCCTACGATCAAGGCAAGGGCTGGAATTTCCCAGCAAACAATCGCCTCGCATACAAAACAAATGCTGGTCTTGTTGGCGCAAAACAAATCCTTAACGATTATGACATGGTTATCTGGACTGTTCCAGTGGTGCCAAAGAACAAGAACCATCTCGGCAATAACAAGTGGCCTGAACTCTACGACCTCAACGAAGATGTGAAGCAGATCGCTTTCATTCACGATGGCAACTGCAAAAGCGGCGCTCCACACCTTTATCACATCGCTGACAAACTGTCTGGGCTGGCCTGCGTCCACGCCTGCGCTCTCAATGGTGCTGCTCACATACCAGTTCCTCGCGCATTGGTTGTCAACCCACAGTATCGTCCTATTCGTACCATCATGGACTGGGATGACAAGAACGATGGCTTCGTGAACATGCAAACCTTCAAGGCTTGGAAGCATGTCCATGAGTTGGTTGAAGCTATCGCATACATGCCGCCGAAAGCTATTGGCGAGCTACGTGAGGTTGCTGGTCGCGGCATTGAATATCAGTACATGACCAGCGAAGACAAATGCAAACCTCAATATTTCCACAGCAGTGAAAGCCGCTTTGAAGGTCGCAAGTTCTTTGACGTCGCAATCGACAATGGAATGAAGTATCACGATTACTGGTCCAACGATGAGGTTGATGATTGGCTGGAGATGTCTCGCCTCTTGGTTGATCCTTCTTGGTCTGCCAAGTACAGCAAAGTCGGTGGTCACTGGAACAGGGTTGCGGTTGATGCCATGATTCGCGGCGCTATCCCAGTAGCCCAACGGCGCGGCATGGGCGACGAACTGTTCAAGGCTGGCGTACACTATGTGGACCTCGGCGAAGCGCGTGATGCTCAAGACTATGCTGATATCATTATCGGCGCAAGCAACATGCCTGATGTTGAGGCAACCGAGTATCGTGACAATGCTCATGATATCCTTGGTATGTTTGATCGCAAGGTTGTGGCACAGCATGTCATTGACTTAGCAAATGGAAACGCAGAAACACAGGTCGGGGAAGTTGATCCAAATGTTTGGAACAAGTACGAAGATCTGATGTTTGAACAATATGGAGTTCTTGTATGATTCTCATCAAAGCGAAAAATGTCAGCGAGGCCATGCTCATTGGGCTGGAGTCACTGCATCAGCGTGGGGTCAACAGAGACTCTCGCAACGGCCCAGTCAAAGTTTTCTCTGAGCCTGTCAGCACAGAGTATATGTATCCTGACCAACGGGTGATGTTCTTTGAAGAGCGTGATTGCAACCCGTTCTTTCATTTCATGGAAAGTCTTTGGATGATCTCTGGCCGCAACGATGTTGAGTTCCCAGCGACCTACTCCTCAAACATTGCGAACTACAGCGATGACGGTGTCACATTCCATGGTGCCTACGGCTATCGCTGGCGCAACCACTTTCAAGAACGTGAGTACACTCACGATGGCATCAGCCGTGAAATCGGTGTCATTGATCAGCTTGCAACAATCGCAGAGTTGCTCACTAAGAACCAAGATGACCGCCGGATCGTGCTGCAAATGTGGGACACAGAAGCTGACCTTGGTCTGGATGGCAAAGATTTTCCATGCAACTTGATCGCCACGTTCAGGATCAATCCATACGGCAAGCTGGATATGACAGTGTTCAATCGCAGCAACGATATGATCTGGGGTGCCTATGGTGCCAACGCGGTTCATTTCTCAATGCTGCAAGAAGTCATGGCGGCATGGGTCGGAGTTCCACTCGGTTCCTACCACCAGATATCCACCAACTTCCATGGCTACAAGTCCACACTTGATAAGCACGATGGTATCCGCAGCCATACTCCAGGGCACGATCCTTACTCGCTTGGGGAAGTTGAATCCTTCCCTATCGTGAACACTCCTATCAATGATTGGTTCCAAGATCTGCAGATGTTCATGGATGAAGGGCCTATCATTGGGCTTCGTGACCCGTTCTTCAAGAAGGTGGCCGTGCCGATGCATCAGGCGTGGGAAGCGTGGAAAGACCGTGAGAATGGTGATTATGCTGAGAATGCCCTCAACCATGCGGACAACATCTCTGCGACAGACTGGCGTCGCGCATGTATGGAATGGCTGGAGCGTCGGTCATGAAAGATCCTTATAAAATTGACGACCCGATTGATCGGATTAAGTTTGCACGCGAGGCGGCGCATGTCCATCGGGTTCATGCTACCGCCGCTCCTCTCCCATACTATGTCGGGATGCATCAACACAACATGCTGTCTATGTTGCGGATCTTGTATCCAGATGCAGGTACGTGTCTCATTTGGGCTATCCATGAGCACGACCTCCCAGAACGCCTGACATCTGACATGTCTCATCCTGCGAAGGCAATGGGGCTGCTCAACAAAGATCGTCAGGCGGCTATTGAAGCTTTCTTGAATACTCAAGTCTTTGGCATTGAGAGCCAGCCGCTCTTAACTCCAGAAGAGCACGAATGGCTTCACGGTCTTGACATGCTGGAGTTCTACTGTTGGTGCAAAGATCAGATCATGCTCGGCAATCGTACAGTGGAAACGCAAATGCGGTACGTCGAGAAGTTCATTCCTCGTCATGCTGCGAACTACCCAAGGGAGATCGTTGATACGTACTACGCTATCAAAGATCACGATTGGCAAACGATGCCAGACATGGAGGACCACGGCTGATGGGCGATAAGACACGAGGTACATACGAAAAATTCTATGTAGAACGCATTGATGGGCAATCTGCAATGGGTTGTAAGCACGAAGGGTGCGACTATTTCGTTATTGATATAGATCACGATCCATTTGCCGCCGCTGCATTGACTGCTTATGCTGACGCTTGCCAAGATGAATATCCTCTCTTGGCTGCTGATCTCAGAAAGAAGTTGGAGGACCACGGCTGATGTCACACGATAGAGAAGTCTTCACATGTCCAGTTTGTAATCTGCAGAACTGGGATTCAAACGGTCAGTGCCGTTGCGGATGCGAACCCAAGGACCTCAACACTGTTCAGCAAGTCGGAGGCGATCACTACAAAGCCAAGAATAACTATCAGCACTGGGACTGGTGCATAGATATCAGTCTCGGTTATCTCGAGGCCGCTGCCACTAAGTACATCACAAGGTGGAAAGGCAAGAACGGTGTTCAAGACGTGATGAAAGGCATCAGCTACCTTGAGAAAGCCAAGGAAGCTTATCTCCAGCACAAATATCATAACCGATCTACTCTGATTGGTAAAGATGTCGAGTTGTCAAGAACAGCCGGAAGTAATACCTCTGATTTCATCGCCTTCAACAATCTGTCTGACAAAGAAGGTGAGTTCATGTGGCGTGTCGCTGCTTGGCAGTACTCAGCCGACCTCTTAGCCGCAATTAAGATTGCCAAAGAGATATTAAAGCAGGCCACAGAGCACCAAGCCTTGCAAGCGGGGGCTACCCCTAGCAAACTGCCCACAATGGCCCTAAATGCCCGCGCTACGGTGTCCTCTGGCGGTGCTAGGGGTGTAGCTGCCCAGCCACCAAAGCACAGCGCGTCCACAGAGGGGCAAGAGCACCCATTCGGTTATGACGAATGGTATGAAGGTGATATTTAATGGTAATCACAACCAAAAGCGACCCGAATAAGGGCGGGGCTCTACAGCTTGGGTTTTTCATGCCGGAAGCTGATTGGTCCCCGCCTTCACTATCAGACCTACCATCGTGGAAGGGTGCAAAAAGGATAGCAATCGATGCAGAAACACGTGATCCCTCGATCGGTAACAAGCTCGGTGGTGGAGCCATTCGCGATGGATATACCGTGGGATGGGCATTCGCTATCGACGGAGGTCCAAAGCATTACGTCCCATTCCGTCATGAAGGAGGCGATAATCTCCCAGTGGAAGGCGCTCTCGGATACTTTCGAGAACAGATTAAACACTTTGATGGCGAGTACGTGGGAGCCAACCTCGCCTACGATGTTGATTATGGATATTCGGATGGATTCGAATGGCATGAGGATGCGAAGTTCCGCGACATTCAGATTGCAGCACCTCTCATCTACGAGCTCCATAGATCCTATTCTCTCGCAAATATCGGGCAGCGATATGGCATCGAGGCTAAGGATGAGTCCACACTCATGGAAGCTGCAAAAGCTCACGGCCTCGATCCAAAGAAAGGACTTTGGCGCTTACCCGCTCGTTATGTTGGCAAGTACGGTGAGGGTGATGTAGCTTCCCCACTTGAGATCCTTCGCTTGCAAGAGCAGGTCATTGACCAAGAAGGTCTGCGTGACATATGGGACTTGGAAACCAGAACTCTCCCTGTGTTGGTTCGTATGCGCCGACGTGGTGTGCGTATTGACTTCGACAAGCTAGGCGAAATTGAGCGATGGTCTACAACCGAAGAGCAGAAAGCACTTGACTTCATTCGTGACAAGACAGGCGTTAGAATTGCGTTCGGAGATGTGTGGAAACCCGGAGCATTAGCTCCTGCTCTTGAAGCAATCGGTATGCGTCTTAAGAAGACCAGCACTGGTGCGCCGCAGATTGATAGGTTCTTGTTGGGCGGAAGCGACGATCCTGTTTGTGAGGCTATCCTTCGTGCTCGTAAAGTAAACAAGGTAAGAACTACATTCGCAGAAAGCATCAGGAAGTATGCTGTCAACGGTAAGATCCACTGCTCGTTCCGTCAGATTGCAGCTGAAACTGAGAGCGGTGAGCAGAAGGGCGTTCGGTATGGGCGTCTGTCAGCCATTGACCCAAACATGCAGCAACAACCCTCACCAGACCGCGATCCTGAGATTGCTGGTGAATGGCGTAAGATTTTCATTCCAGAGGAAGGTGCGTTGTGGGGCTGCAACGACTACTCACAGCAAGAGCCTCGCTGGACAACACACTTCGCCGCAGTCATGGATATGCCAAGGGCAAGAGAAGCGGCCCTGCGTTATCAAACTGACCCAGACACTGATAACCACGATATGATGACACGTCTGGTCTACGGTGATACAAAAGTAGATGACTGGCTAGAGACCGATCCAAAGGGCGGCTACAAGGTTCACCGTGGTTACTCAAAAGCTATCTTCCTTGGACTATGCTACGGCGAGGGCGGGGCCAAGCTATGTCACGATATCAACAAGCCGACTCGCTGGGGGGTGATCCACGGTTGGGGTCGGGACAAGCGTATTGAATATTTCTCATCACAGCACGAAGCCATGGAATATAAGATGGGCATCGGCAAGGGCTACATCAGAGAAATGGCAGGTGAAGAGGGCCAGCTTATCCTAGACAACTTTGATGCAGAAGTACCCTATGTCGGAAAGCTCGCCAAAGAAGCAACGAAGAGAGCCGAAGCTAGAGGATTCGTCAACACTGTCCTTGGGCGTCGCCTCAATTTCGAGACACGTGAGGATGGTACGTTTGATTACACCCACAAAGCATTGAACAGAATTATCCAAGGCTCTTCAGCAGATCAAACCAAGCTGGCGCTTTGTGAGATTGACCGAGCAGGTCATTATCTACAGCTACAGGTTCACGATGAAACAGATGGCAGCTACGGCGATGTCGCAGAAGCCAAGGCAGTCGGTGACATCATGCGTGATTGTGTTATCACAGCGTATCCCAAGAAGTTGTGGGTGCCGTTCAAGGTTGACACAGAAGTCGGCCCAAGCTGGGGAGAAATCAAAGGTGTTTAGGCCGATACAAGTTGAACATCAAGTAGAAGATCTAAGTAAGACTGTCTACAATTTTCACATGATTGATCAAGACCTGTACCTGAATTCAATGCTTGTACTGACACGTCCAAGCAAGAGGCACAAGTGGGTCGTTGATAAATTAAAATCTTACAATAGACTTGATGGTAGAAACTACGGTGTCAAGGAAGAACCTGAGATTGATATCGGTATCCAAGCCGATGCGGTGCAGGCAGCAAGAGAACAGATCACATTCAAGATATGGAGACGGAAATGAAATACGGTGTACTAGTCGACGGTGAGTTCGAAGAACGTGAACTCGAGAACATGGAAGCCAAGGGGTTTACGTATCCTATGATGGGGCGGGTCAATACCTATGACCATTATGTGATGAAAGAAATCAATCGCAGCTATGGTCAGCTTGATGTTGAAGGCCGCGTGGTTCTTGACATCGGCGCGAACATTGGTGGCTTCACCTGTTGGGCTCTCCAACGAAACGCAATGCATGTGATCTCACTCGAGCCAGAAGTTAATAATTTTAACATGCTCAAGCTGAATACCGGTTCCTATGATTTGGATGTTTTTCCAGAAACACCGTTCACTCTGCACAACGTCGGGCTGCATTCTACTGATGATGATTTCAGCGTGTTGTATCTCGCAAAGTCTGGCAAGAACCCAGGAAACAGCAGCACGACCTCTCGTCGTGGCCGTGTTGAAACACCAATCAAGATGATGTCAGTTCCAACTTTGAAAGAGATGCATCCTATCATTGATGTCGCCAAGGTAGACTGCGAAGGCGCAGAGTATGAGTTCATGCCTACGTTGTTGGATCATTACCCAAATCTGCGACAGGTAGCCTTGGAAATTCACATCAGTGGATTTGGTCTTGACAAGGCCATTGCACTTGATGGATTGATGACAGCCGCAGGGTTCACGGCCAAGGTTCCACCGAAACTTGACAACGATGGCCTGTGGCAAACTCTAGCAACATACGAAAGGGGTTGAAATGGGAGACTCAAGAAGCTGGGCCGCTGAGAAAGAGGACGAGATCACAACTTGCAAGCACGGACACGAAAGCAAATACTTCGACAGGTGTATGTGCGACGGGTGTGTGAGCGATAGGTCGGTCCAGAAATATCGTGACGGTCTGAAAAACAAGTGCGTGAACCACTTCTCAGAATGGTTGGACAGACTGGAGCTTCATGAATTGGAAGCGATGTCAAAGAAAGCCGACGGATAACTTAGCATTGCACAGAGCCTGCCCCTTGGGGTAAGGTAAAAGCCAACCCTAGCGTCCGGAGTATTTCATGTCTGAGAATAGTGCGAAAGGAACCCTTGTCAAAAGGGCCTCCTCTTTAGATGCCTGCTCTATAGAATCACCACTAACTGGTCTCGGCATACC
>Ga0316204_10001361_pt1 | contig 67780 bp, 64 predicted proteins | sample 6monrhotite_MG_2_FD_205661 | JGI IMG/M metagenome (GOLD analysis project Ga0316204, IMG submission 205661) | Microbial mat bacterial communities from mineral coupon in-situ incubated in ocean water Damariscotta River, Maine, United States -... | ecosystem: Environmental > Aquatic > Marine >... | reverse complement strand
TTGCGCCCACCGCCAGACTGATGGCCGATGAGGCGGCGCCTGAAGGAGTACTGAGGCCATTGACGGTCAGGGTCGCGGCACCGCTGGTCGTGGTAGCCGTGGCCTGGATCGAGGTGACCGCCGAGCCAACCGTGGCAGAATAGCTCGTTTGGAATGCTGAAAAAGTTGGGCCGAGTGTGCCAGAACTGAGCGTAAGAGAGGATAGGCTTGGGTCAACCACGCCCCTCAAAATGGTGAGATGATAGGTCTTCGTCGTGACGCCATCTTCCGCCGTGACGACGATGTCCACGGTATTGAGGCCGACCGAGAGCGAAATGGCCGACGAACTTGTCCCTGATGGAGTGCTAGCGCCGTTGACGGTCAGCGTTGCGAGACTACTGGCCGTGGTCGCCGTGAGCTGAAGTGTCGTGACGGCCCAATTGACCGAGACCGAATAATCCGTCTGGCCTGCCGAAAAGACCGGGCTCAGCGCGCCTGCATTGAGCGTCAACCCGGAGAGGGTGGCGTCGTTTGCACTACGGACGATGCTCAGGTGATAGGTCTTCGTCGTGACGCCATCTTCCGCCGTCACGACGATGTCCACAACATTGGTGCCGAACGCCAGACCAATGGGCGGCGAGGTCGCCCCGGAAGAGGTACCAACACCGTTTACTACCAGCGCCGCAGTACTGCTAGCGGTTGTGGCGATGACCTGAAGCGTTGAGGTCGCTGAGTCGACTGTTACGAAATAGCTGGAGTGGGTCGCGGAAAAGGATGGACTGAGCGTGCCTGCGCTGAGCGCGAGCGAGGATAGCGTGGCGTCAGCGCTGATGGACGAATCATTTGATCCGCCGCAGCCGACCAGCGGCAGACTGGCGCAAAGTATGATGATGAAGAGCCGAAGTTGTATTCCCATACCATTGTCGCGTTTGTTCGTTGCCTGAAGCGATATCTCAGCGTCGCTCCAGCGCATCCTCGAATAAAATCAATGTTGGATTCCGTGCGCCTATTTTATCGCATCAGATCAGCAAGAGCTGATGATTCACTTAATGCGCATCTGTCGCCTACCTCCAACTCGGCGCAATGCCCATAACGACTGGCGGAGGACAGTGGCGGGATAGCGGGGTGGACGAGGCCGTTGCCCGCGCCGAGGGGCGGCCGTCCGAGCCGATTGGATGCCCTTTGCCGGGCTTCGTTAATCAGGACTCGACGTGGGTGGATACCCTTCACACTGCGCGATATGCGGATCGAGAAAACGATTGTAATGGGGGGGCCAATCGCTAACCGTCAGCTAGCCTTTAAAATCGGATTTTTGCGGTCGGCCGCTTCTCCAAAATGAACAATGCGATGCCACCAAGGATCGCGATAGTCGCCAGGATTAGGCGTGAGGTTACGGTCTCGCCGAGGAAAGCAACGCCGCCCGCAGCGGTAATGACAGGGACGCTCAACTGCACGATGGCGCCCTGAGTGGACCTGAGCGCTGGCAATACAGCGTACCAGAGGACGTATCCAATGGCCGACGCTCCTGCCCCGGAGATCACGGCCAACCAGACCCCTGCAAGGTCGATCTCCGCGCTCCCAAGCATGAACAGGCTCAAGAGCGCCGTGATCGGCACGGCGCGTATGAAATTACCCGCAGACATGGCGCTAGGATCACCGGCAGCCTTTCCACGCACCGAATAGATGCCCCAGGCAATGCCAGCACCCAGCATCAGGATGGACCCGAGCAGCGGCGGCGACGAGATCCCCGGCAGCAATAGTCCGACAAACCCACCGAAGGCAAGCAGTATCCCAAGGGACTGGACCTTGCCGATGGGTTCGCCTTGCCAGATACCGTGACCAATCATGGTCGCCTGAACTGCGGCATACAAGAGCAAAGCGCCGGTGGCCACCGGGAGATCGACGTAGGCGAACGAGAACCCAGCCGCATAGATAAATAGTGCGAATGCCGATGTCCAACTACCCTCTATCGCCACCGCATTGCGGCGCACTCGCACGATGACAAGAAGCATTAAGGCGCCGGAGACCAGGCGCAGCGTCGTGAAGCTGGCGGCATCAATGCCAGTATGATTGAGCGCTAGACGACAGAGCAGGGAATTGCCGGCGAAGGCTAACATCACCAATGAGGTCAGCACAAAAACCCGCGTATGCGTCATCGCCTGATGATTGCTCCTCGCAGGAGGGGCTAACGCCACATGCGCCTCAAGATCTCATTTTTATCCACGACATGATGCTTGACGACGGCCAATATGTGGAGCGCGATGAGCGCACCGATGCCGTAGGCCAAGGCCACATGGATGGTGATTACCTGTTCGGACTCAGCCTTGTTGAGTTCCGTCAGACTGGGAATTTCAAACACATCGTAAATGGATATCTCGTCGCCTAGCCCGGTCGCGAACAGGTAGCCGAATACCGGGATTGCTGCCATGGCGAAAAGGAGCACACCGTGGACTATCCGCGCCAGTAAAGACTCCCAACCAGCCAATGTCGGCAACTGTCCGGGGTTGGGCGTGACCAAGCTCCACGCCACCTTGACGAAAAAAAGACAGAACACCGACAAACCGATTGCCTGGTGCAGATCGAGCAAGCGAAAATAGAGCGGGTTTTCGTCGCTCAATGTCGTCATATAGCTGCCAATAGCAATCAGACTCAGTATCAGCGGGGCGATCAGCCAATGGAGCAGTTTGGATACGATACCGTATCGGGTCGGGGTGTTGAAAATCATGGTGTGATGATGACCGAAGACATTGCGAACGACCGCATTTCGTTAGGTCAACGACGAAAGCCGGCCGAACCCCTTTTTAGATTTCTCTTCGAAAAAGCTCGGTCCTTGAGGCCTGAGTTGATACGAATCGTATCGACCTCCATGACCGTCTTCGCCCGGGTCTTTGGGTTTATCGCCGTAACGGTCTTCCATACCCAGGCATCATCGATTTGTGACCAGGCAATATCCACATCCAGGGTCTCTTCATTATTGGCGTCAAAGTATTGGGCGCGGTCAATGCGGAAACTGTCACGATCGATCCAGCGAACGGTCTTTGCTGCCTCGCCCTTTTGCGGCTGCTTGGACGTGCTGAGGATGACATAGTGCGCTCGGCCATCCAACGCCTTCTCACCGATAAACGTGTGGGTATCCAAACGGGGCGGTCGCGGATCGAGGTGCTCGCGCTTTAGCAAGGAGTTGGCGAATTCGTCGTCATCATCAGCCTTGTCGTCATCGCGATGCGCGATGCGGCGGGTCATGCGCAATTCAGGTAGATAGATCCATTCGCTGTCCCGTTTGCCGCTTCCGGCGGACCTCAGCCAGCCCAAATACGCAATACCCTTTTTGTCGGTGGGAAACTCGCCGAAGAACATCGCTTTGTTATCGTAGCCGCCCTTACCCTTCATGTTTTTCCACACCATGGTGTAGGCGAATTGTTGTTCGTTTTTGCCACGGCTGGAAAAGGTAAAGGTCAGTGTGGCAATCTGGTCGTCGACTCGATTGCGCTCATAGGCCCTTGCCGCGATTTGGTCCGGGCTAAGCGTTTCGGCATCAACGGCAAGGCTCAGCCACAGCGAGGCAAATAACAAAATGGATATGAGTCTCTTCAATCCCAGCTCCTTCGATATCGCTATAGTTGAGTTACCGGCCTGATGTTGTACGAACAACCGTCACCCACTGACCCCCGATATATACGCCGCGGTCAAGGGGTGTTCCGGTCTCTCGAACAGCGGTCGGCACTGTCCGAATTCGATCAATTTCCCTACGCGCTCTTTCATCCAGAAGAAGGCGGCGTAGTTGGCGATGCGTCGTGCCTGGGCAAGGTTATGAGTCACGATAATGACGGTGTAGCGACCGCGCAGGCCTTGAATAAGCTCCTCGACCACACGGGAGGAGATCGGATCGAGGGCACTGCAGGGCTCGTCCATCAACAGTACGGACGGCGCCAATACCAGTGCGCGGGCGATACACAGACGCTGCTGCTGGCCACCGGACAGAGCGAGTGCCGGACGGTCGAGACGATCGCACACCTCACCCCAAAGCCCAACATCTCGGAGCGCCACCTCGATCTTTCCGTCGATCACATCGCGGCGTCGGACGCCATGCTCCCGCAGAGGCAACTCGAGGTTGCGGCGGATCGAGAGCGGAAACGGGTTGGGTTTCTGGAAGATCATGCCGATCTGCCGCCGCAGCGTCAGCACGTCCAGGCGGCGATCGAGCACGTCCAAACCGTCGAACCGCACCTCGCCGTCAACCCGTGCGCTGGGGATGGAGTCGGTCAGGCGATTCAAGGTGGAAAGAAAGCTTGTCTTGCCACAACCGGAGGGGCCGATCAGCGCGGTGATGCAGCCCCGGTAGATGTCGAGCGAGACACCATCGAGCACGGTCGTCTCGCCGTAGGCAACCGATAGGCCGCGAACGCTCAGATGCGGTATGGGTTCGCAGCAAGGTGGTCCCGACTCCACATCACCCAGCGTATAAGTCGTTACCTGTTCGTCCTTCATTGGGTGACCCTCCGGCCCAGCCATCGATCAGTAAATAGGAGTGCACCGGCGTTCATGACGACGATCAGGACGATCAGCACCAGCGCCGAGGCATAGGCGGCCTTGTCGCCGCCCGTGACATTCATGGAGAGCTCATAGATATGGACCGCCAGCGCCCGGCCCGAATCGGAGAGCGCCTCCGGCATCCGGTCGACATAGCCGCTGGTGAAGATCAGCGCCGCCGTCTCCGCCGTAGCGCGGCCAATGCCGAGCAGCAGTCCGGCACCGATCGCGGGGGCGGCTGCCGGGAGCAAGATGTGCGTCGAGGCTACCACCCGGGTCATGCCCAGCGCCTGCGCGCCACGCCGCCAATCGTCGTTGACGGCGGTGAGCCCGGCCTCACTGGTACGAATCAGGATAGGCAGAATCATGCAGGCCAGGGTAAGCCCTCCAGAGAGGATCGAAAAGCCCAGATCCAGATAATTACAGAAAAAGGCATATCCGAACAGGCCGAAGACGATGGAGGGAACCCCCGCCAACACATCGAGACTTAGCCTCACCGTTTGGCCAAATGCGCCCTCTCGGCGAGTGTACTCGGCAAGCCAGACGGCCGCGCCGAGGCCCAGCGGAATCGCCGCCGCCAGCGCAACGGCGAGGATCAGTAGTGTGGAAACGAGTATCGGGGCGATACCGCCCGCACGTCCGGCGTGTTCCGGCTCGGTCACCAAAAAGGACCAGGACAGGTGGCTGACACCGCGCCAGACCAGATCACCCAACAGCCAGATGAACGCTGCCGCGACCAACAGCGCAGCGCTCCATACCACGACTGTAAACAAGCGATCAGCCATAACTCGCGTTCCGCGTGTTACGCGCCGCAATCCAGGCCAGGACCAGCACCATCAAGGTCAACAGTAAGCCAGAAGCGAATAGGCCGGCGCGATGGGCATCAGTGGCATAGCCCATCTCCAGGGCAATATTCGCCGTCAACACACGTACCGGCTCGAAGAGACCCGTTGGCGTCTGGACGACATTTCCGGCGACCATCAACACCGCCATGGTCTCACCCAGGGCGCGGGCAACCGCAAGCAGCAGACCACCAATAATGCCGCTACGCGCCGCAGGTATCGCGACGCCGACGATAACCCCTTTACGGCTCATGCCAAGCGCAGTGGCGCCGTGAAACAAGGTCGACGGGACGCCACGCAACGCCGAGCCGGCGGTCAACGCAACGGTAGGCAGTATCATGAAGCCAAGGATGATGATGGCCGTGAAAAGCCCTGCGCCCGGCGGCTGCCAGCGCCCAATCAACGGCACCAACACCGTGAGCCCCCACAACCCGTAGACCACGGAAGGAATACCCGCCAACAGCGCAAGCACCATACGATAACCTTTGGCTAACGCGATGGGGGCATAGAACCGCTCGAATACGGCCCCCGCCAGACCGAACGGCGCCGCCAATGCGATCGAACCCAGGGCAACGGCGAGGGTTGCCCAGACCATGGGCAGGAGGCCGAAGCGGCCTTCAAGCGGGTACCAACCGTCATCGGAGAAGAAACGCCACCAACCTCCGCTGCTCAATACCGGCCAAGCCTCCCGCAACAGAAAGATCAACACCAGCAGCAGGATCAGGGCCGCGCCGGTCGCCAGGGCCGTCAGGAACGGTGCGACCCAGCCATCAGCGTTTGGGCGGGACAAAATATTGGGCCTGGATGAGGTCATCAATGGCTTTTGAACGAGCAAAATCAATAAACCGCTGGGCCAACGGGGCTGGCCGCCCCTTGATCACGAGATTAAGCGGCCGTGACAGTGGGAAGTGGCCGTTGCGCACATTCTCAACACTGGCCACGACGCCGGTCATGGGCAACAATTTGATGGGCGTACCCTGCGCCGCTTCGTATTCAGCAGTGCCTATGGAGACATAACCGATGGCCTCCGGATTCCCAGAGACCATCTTGATGCCCTGCTGGTTGTCACCGATGATGACCTGAGGCTTAACGGCACTGTTTTTCAATCCAAAGTGATGCAGAAACAACTCCAAGGTGGAATGCCCCTCCGCCTTGTTCACGACCGTGATCCGCGCATCATTGCCGCCAACGTCCCGCCAGTTGGTGATTCCTCCAGTGTAGATCGCCTTGATCTCCTCGTCATTCAATGCCGCAACAGGGTTAGCGCGATTGAGGATGATGCTGACGCCATCCAGGGCAATCGCGATGGCCGTGAGGTCTTGCTCACTGGGTTTGAGCGCGCGTGAGGCCATGCCGATATCCGCCATGCCCGAACGCGCATCCGCCACGCCACGTGACGACCCCCCCGTCTGCACATCGACGCGCACGCCGGGATTTCGCCGCTCGAAGCGTTTGCCAACCTCCAATGCCAGCGGCGCGATCGTACTGGAACCCGTGAGTATCAATCGATTACTCGCGGCATGCGTCATGATCGGCAGCGTGGTCAGTGTAATCAGCGCCATGACCCAACGGAATCGGTATTGCTGCTTCATAAGTGATTTTCCCCTCAATCGTAGATTATCATTGCATCCCTCAAGCATAAACGCACCACTGCCCGAGTGAATCATATATGGTCGCCGACCAACCCATGGCCTTACAGAACGGCATAGGTCCGGGCCGTGCATGAGTTGCTATCCCCGGAGCCGGGGCCGCCCCAACGCCTCAGGATACGATCAACGCTCAGATCGCATTCGTATTTTGCGGCGGTCGGCCTTACAATCCATCTATGTTTCTGGGCGTGGATACGGGCGGCACCTTTACCGATTTTGTCTGTTTCGATGCGGACAGCATGCGCTATCACAAGGTGCTGTCGACTCCGGACGATCCGTCGCGGGCGATCGCCCAGGGCATTCACGAACTCGGCCTGGATACCCATGCCATGCACCTCGTGCACGGATCGACAGTGGCCACCAACGCAATACTGGAAAGAAAGGGCGTTCGGACGCTGTTTGTCACCAACAGCGGTCTGGAGGATTTGTTGATCATCGGCCGGCAGACTCGCTTGCGGCTCTACGAGCTAACCCCCGAAACACAAGAGACATGGATAGGACATGAGGACTGCCTGGGTATAGACGGCCGTATCGATGCCGATGGCCGCGAGATCGCCCCGCTCGATCCCGGGGCGACCGAAACACTGAGACAACGGCTCGAACAGGGTGACTACGAGGCCATCGCCATCTGCATGCTGTTCGCCTTTCTGAATCCCGATCACGAGCAGCGGCTGGCGGACGCGCTGCCCGGCGGGCTGTTCGCTGCCCTGTCACACCAAGTCCTGCCCGAGTACCGCGAATATGAGCGCGGCGCCACAACCTTCCTGAATGCCTATGTCGGGCCATTGGTACAGCGTTACTTGCATCGACTACAGCACGAGATCGCACCTAGACATCTGTTCGTCATGCACTCGGCCGGCGGCGTCATGACAAGCGAGGCCGCCGGTGCGCAAGCCGTGCGCCTGGTCCTGTCCGGGCCCGCAGGTGGCTTGGTCGCGGCCCAAGAAGTCGGTATCCAAATCGGAGAGAAGAGGCTACTGACCTTCGACATGGGGGGCACGAGCACGGATGTTGCCCTGATCAATGGGGTGCCGGCCAAGACCACCGAGGGCCACGTCGCCGGGATTCCAGTCGCGCTCTCGATGCTCGACATCCATACCATCGGCGCTGGTGGCGGCTCGCTGGCCTGGGTCGACGAGGCAGGTCTGCCGCAGGTCGGCCCCGAATCAGCCGGGGCGCATCCCGGTCCCGTCTGCTACGGCCTCGGCGGCACGATACCTACGGTCACCGACGCCAATCTATTGCTCGGTCGCATACCCCCGACGGCTCGATTAGGCGGTTCGATGCCACTCGACCGCGATGCGGCACAACGGGCCTTCATCGCCTATGGCGCGACGCTTGGTCTCGGGGCCGAACAGGCCGCCGAGGCCGTTCTGCACATCACCGAGGAACACATGGCCGGCGCCCTGCGGGTGGTCTCGGTTGAGCGCGGCTTCGACCCGGCTGACTTCGCCCTACTCTGTTTCGGTGGCGCCGGCGGCCTACATGCCTGCGCCCTGGCCGAAAGGCTCGGCATGGCACGAGTCATTTTCCCGCTGGCCAGTGGCGCCTTTTCGGCCCTGGGCATGCTGGCCGGACGGCAGCAGGGCGAGTATTCCCGGACCCGCCGGCTGCCGCTCGACGAGGATACGACCCTCGCGACCCTATCCGAGCTGGTCGGCGAACTCGAACAGGAGGCCCGTGCCGACATGCAGGGTCTGGCTCTCGCATTCGAGCATCGCGTCGACATGTGTTACGCCGGTCAGGGATTCACCATCACGATCGATATGCCTGAAAACACCGGCAAAGCCCTGCTGTCCACTTTAGCGCAACGCTTCGAACAAGCGCACCTGCAGGCCTATGGGCATACCCCGGGTCGCCCGATTGAGCTCATGGCGGCCCGGCTGACCGCCATCGTCGAGCGCCGGCCACTGACCTTTCCTACGCTCCCTTCGACCGGCGAGGTTCGGCCGACTGGCCATTCCGGGATCTTCGGCGTTGGCGCCGTGCGCCACTATCGGCGCGAGCAACTACCCGCGAAATTCCCCTGTCATGGCCCCGCCCTCGTGATTGAGGACACCTCAACCTTGTGGCTGCCCGAACACTGGCGCATGCAGGTCGACGCCTTTGGCCATCTACTCATGGAACGCACATGAACGCCGTCGAGTTGAGCCTGTTCTCTCACCGCTTGGCCGCCATCTGCGAAGAGATGGGCGCCGCACTCAAGCGTAGCGCGATCTCGCCCAATATTCGCGACCGCGAGGACTTTTCGTGCGCCCTCTTCACCACCCAGGGGGAATTGATCGCGCAGGCCGCGCATATCCCGGTACATCTGGGCTCGATGGCCTTCGCCATGACCGATGTCGTCGGCCGCTTCGACTGGGAGTCTGGTGATGTCATCCTGTTCAACGACCCCTATCTAGGCGGCACCCACCTGCCGGACGTCACAGCCGTCGCCCCGGTGTTCGTAGACAACCACTTGATCGCCTTCACCGCAGCCCGGGCACATCATGCAGATATCGGGGGCGCATCCCCCGGATCCATGGGCGTCGAGACTCGGCTCGAGGACGAGGGACTCGTGATCTCACCCTGTTATTGGATTGCCGCCGGGCATGAGGACCTGCGGATCAGGAAGCTGATCTTCGACCGGGTGCGCGTGCCGGAAGAACGCATGGGGGACCTGTCGGCCCAGCGAGCGGCCTGTCAGCTCGGCGCGACACGTCTGGCGGAATTTCCCGCCGACTATCTGACTGAGGCGTTCGCGGCCCTGATCGAGGTCTCCGAGGGATACGGCCGAGCCGCGATCGCGAAGATACCCGACGGGGAGTATTGGTTCGAAGACCAGCTTGAAGACGACGGCGTCGGCTCGGGTCCCTTGACGATCCGCGTCCGCGTGACCGTTTCGGGCGAACACGCGGTCATCGACTTCGCCGGCACCACGCCCCAGACCCGGGGTCCCGTGAACTGCCCACTCGCCGTGACCGCGGCCAGCGTGTTCTATTGTTTCCGATGCCTGATGCCCGCCCATACGCCGCAGACGGCGGCCATCTTTAAGCCTATCGAACTCCGCGCACCGCCCGGCACCCTCGTCAATGCCGGCGAGGGTGCGCCGGTCGCGGCCGGCAACGTTGAAACCAGCCAACGCATCGTCGATGTCATGCTCGGGGCGCTGGCCCAGGCGGTCCCGGAACGCATCCCGGCTGCCGCTCAGGGCACCATGAACAACATCATCTTCGGCAGCGATAACGAGGCCGAAGCCTGGGTCTATTACGAGACGCTGGCCGGCGGCATGGGCGCCCACGCCCAGGACGATGGTCTATCTGCTGTGCAATGCCATATGACCAACACCAAGAACACCTCAATCGAGGTGCTTGAGATGCACTATCCGCTGCGGATCTGGAAATATTCGATCCGATATGGCTCGGGTGGTCAGGGCCGGCATCGGGGCGGCGACGGCCTGACCCGGGAATGGGAGGCCCTGGCGCCCTGCCATCTTTCACTACTAACCGAGCGCAGGGAAGGCGCGCCCTACGGACTGGCGGATGGCATGCCTGGCTCGTGTGGACTAAATCGTTTATGGCGCAACGGAGAATGGCTGGAACTACCCGCCAAAGGCAGCATCACGCTCAAGGCCGGGGACCGTATACGCATAGACACGCCGGGCGGCGGAGGTTTCGGCACGCAATGGCATGATCGGGTACTATAGCTCTCGCGGCCCGCGAACGCCGCCTGACAAGACCTTATTCCGAGGAAACGATGAAGCCATTTTCGGACATCCGCGCCCGCGCCGCGGGGCGTAAGGGTAGTGACGAGACGCTGGCCGCCCTGCTGCCGAGCTTCCTGAGCGATGAGGAGCTGGCTCGACTCGGAGATGACCGTTGCCTCGCCATGATGACCCAGACGATTAACCAGGCCGGTTTCAACTGGACTGTAATCGCCAATAAGTGGCCTCAATTCGAGGAGGCCTTCTATGGCTTTGACATCGGCCGTTTAAGCTATCTTTCTCCCGAGGAATGGGAGGCCTACACTCAGGACCGGCGGGTCGTCCGCAACTGGCAGAAGATCAAGGCCGTCATGGAAAACGTCGGCTTCATCATGGATATCGCCGAGGAGCATGGCTCGTTCACGCGCTTCCTTGCCGCCTGGCCGTCATCAGATCAGGTTGGCCTGCTCCAGGTGCTCAAGAAACGCGGCTCCCGCCTGGGCGGCCATACCGGGCAATGGTTCCTGCGCTATGTCGGCAAAGACAGTTTTGTTACGACCCGTGACGTCACGCTGGCGTTACGCGAGGCCGGCGTCGATATCGCCGAGAACCCAAGCAGCCAACGCGACCTCAAACGCATCCAAGCCGCGTTCAATGAGTGGCGCGACGAGACCGGCCTGCCCTATACCCACCTCAGCAAGATCGCCGCCTATTCGATCGGTACCAACTACGAGAACGATTTCATCACAGAGGAAATGGCGAAGTTCCCCGGCATGGGCGACGAGGCGTGAATTCGGAGCGGACAGGGCGGTTTGAGCCGCTGCTGATCGTCCTAGCGCTGGCCATCATCGCGGGATTCTTCACGAATCTTGGCGCTATTCCATTGTTCGATCTCGATGAGGGCGCCTTCTCGGAGGCGACCCGCGAGCTTTTCGAGCGCCATGATTTCCTGATCACGACCCTGAACGGCGAGCCGCGTTACGACAAACCCATCCTTTTCTACTGGCTGCAGGCCCTGAGCGTGTCCTGGCTTGGATGGAACGAATTCGCCTTGCGCCTACCCTCGGCCCTTGCCGCGACGGTATGGGCCCTGGCCACGACGGCCTTCGTGGCCAGGGTACGCGATCTGCGCACGGGCTGCGTGGCCGGGATCGTACTCGCGACCTCCCTGCTGATCTCTTTGATCGGCAAGACGGCGATCTCTGACGCAACGCTGAACTGCTTCCTAGCCGCCAGCATGTTCACTATCTATCTCTATTACCTGGAACGCCGACGGCGCTACGTCATCGCGACCTTCGCTTTCATGGGTCTCGGCTTCCTGACCAAGGGACCTGTCGCGATCCTGGTGCCGGGCGCCGTCAGCCTGGTCTTCTTCGGCTCATATGGCCAATGGCGAAACTGGCTTCACGCGATTTCGGATCGTATCGGCTGGCTGATACTGCTCGTCATCAACCTGCCCTGGTATCTGTCGGTCTACTTCCGAGATGGCGCCGGATTTATCGAGGGATTCTTTTTTCAACACAACCTGGGACGCTTTGACGCCGCCATGGAGGGTCACGGCGGATCGCTGCTCTATTACCTGCCTATCGTTCTGATTGGAACACTGCCCTACACCGGCCTACTGATCCCCGCGTTACGAAGCGGCGTCGCGCTCGTACGCGAACCGTTGAATCGCTTCCTGCTGATCTGGTTCCTGTTTGTGCTGATCCTGTTTTCAATCTCGGGAACGAAGCTGCCTCACTACATCAACTACGGCTTGACCGGGCTGATCATCCTATTGGCGCTGCGGGTCGAACACCTGCGTTCACGAGCGCTGGCCCTGGTCCCGGCCGCGCTCTATCTTCTGCTGCTGCTATTTCTACCCGAGATACTCGGACACGCTGCGGCCGGCGTCAAACAACCCTTCTACGCCGCCAGCCTGACAGACATCGGTGAGCACTTCACCTGGACCTATCGCCTGCCTCTGTTGATCGCCATCCTGCTGGTCGTCTTTTTGTATAACGAAACACGCCTGAGTCTGTCTTCTCGGCTGTTCGCGACCGCGCTGGTCACAAGCCTTGCGCTACCGGGACTGGTCCTGCCTCGTGTCGGGGCGCTCTTGCAGGAACCTGCCCGCGAGGCGGGTCTGTTTATGCGTCAAATGCCAGATCAGGCCGTTGTCAGTTGGCGGCTCAACATGCCCAGCTTCAGTGTCTACAGCAACCGAATAGTCCCTCGACGGCGCCCCGAGCCCGGTGAAGTCGTCTTCACGTCGCCGCCCTATCTGTCGGACCTCGATGGCGTCGGGGAAATCCTGTTCAAAAAGGGTGGCGTCATCCTGGCGCGTATCGGCGAGGTCCCCGGTGCCGCCAATCCCGATACGCCTAGCCCTGATGTTGAGACCGCACCAAAACCACGGTCCGCCACGCCCCAACCGCCAATACCAGCACCGCAATAAACTCCTTCAAGGTATCCGCCTCGTGATAGCGGGCATCGTAACCCACAAGGAGATAAGCAGCCGCTACCGTGAGCAGTCCCGCCAGGACCCTCTGTCCAACCCGGCCTCTGCCCCACTGCCAGCGATAAGACCACGCCCAGCCCGCGCAGGCCGCTAGCCAGCCCCCGAAGGCCCCCGCAAGCACGTCCAAGGGCCAGTGCGCCGATACCGCGATACGGGACAGGCCCACCAGGCAAGCCAACGCGATCAGGCTCACCCGCAGGGCCGTCCCGCGCCAAGCCATGGCAAGGACCCCGGCCAGTGTGAAGGCAGTAGCTGTATGGCCGGAAGGAAAGGCGCGGGCATGGATCTCGGGCCCGATGATCCGGATGTGATCAAGCGCCAAAACGGCAGTGGGTCGCGGGACATCAAGCGCAGGCTTCAGTCCATGCACCCAAAGCATCGCCACGATGGCGGCCAACATAGCGGCCCAGATGACATCGGGACGGCGTCCGACCAGAGGCAGCAACAGGGTCATGGCGATCAGGGAGTCACCTAGTAAGGTCGCACCGGACCAGAACACCGAACCGCCTGGCAAGTGATTCAGATAGAGAAACAGGGGCTGATTACCCTGCGATATCAGCAAGATCGCGGCCAGTGTCAGAAAGACCGCTGGCGGCCCCCATACCCAAGGATCACGCCATGAGATGGGCGGCAGCATGTCTCGCTCAGGCAAGACCAATGGGTGGGCGGATCACCAGTACTTCTCGGTCGTGACCTGACCGGGCGCCATGCTACGATTCTTAGTAAGCCCCCGCTGCTCCAATAGGTGCAGCGTATCGCTAACCATCTCCGGCCGCCCGCAGATCATGACTTGGCAGGATTCCGGATCCAGACTGGCTCCGGCCTCGACCTCGAGACGGCCGTCCTCGATCATGTTGGTGATCCGTGCCTCTGGCCGCGAACCGCCACCGGCCCGGGTTACCGAATGCACGACCCGGAACCGGCCAGGGTGTTCGCCCTCGATCGCGGCCAGGGCTTCGAGATAGGCCTGTTCGTCGGGCGTGCGCACCCCATGGACCAAGACGACGCGCGCGAAACGTTCCCAAGGCTCCGCCGTTCTCAGGATGGACAGGAAGACGCCCAACGCCGTGCCGGTCGAGAGCAGCCAGAGCGTCTCCGCCGAGGGAACATTGGTCAACGTGAAATGGCCGGCCGCCTGACGGGCAACCCATACCGAATCGCCCTTATTCAGGGCATAGAGACGTTGACTCAAGGGGCCGTGCGGCACCGTGATGAAATAGAACTCCAGCGGACATTGATCCGGTGCGTTGACGAAGGAATAGGGCCGCGCGACGCGTTCACCGTCTACATCCAGCGCCAGGCGGGTAAACTGACCAGCCGTAAACGGGGCAACATCCGCCTCGATGCGCAGGGAATGGAGCTGCTCGGTCCAGCGCACATTCTCGACAACGGAGCCCTGTACCCACTCATCGGACATATAATTTCCTCATGGCTATCTGTATCTAAAACATCATAGCTGCGGGATCGGCTGATGGCTATCCCCACGCATGTGGGGAACACCGGTCATGAGATCATTAATATCGCCGTATCTGCGGTTCATCCCCACGCATGTGGGGAACACTCTTGCGCCTGGCGGCGGATCTCCGCATCCCGCGGTTCATCCCCACGCATGTGGGGAACACAAGGCAATGAATTCCGCTGGATCCTCTGGGATCGGTTCATCCCCACGCATGTGGGGAACACCTAAAGGCTATTATTAAAAGTCATCTGACCAGCGGTTCATCCCCACGCATGTGGGGAACACACGCCCATCGTATGGCTCGATAGCGCCAATACCGGTTCATCCCCACGCATGTGGGGAACACGCTCTAGGACGGCTGCTTTGATCTTGCTTATGCGGTTCATCCCCACGCATGTGGGGAACACCGATGAAGAGGTGGCGCCGTTGGTGTTGGAGGCGGTTCATCCCCACGCATGTGGGGAACACGGCTTCTTCTGCTACCGGGTATAATGGGACTTCGGTTCATCCCCACGCATGTGGGGAACACGGCCACGAACTGCTGTCGGCAGCACACCCATTCGGTTCATCCCCACGCATGTGGGGAACACCACCATTAAATCAATAACTTACGTTATCCGCGCGGTTCATCCCCACGCATGTGGGGAACACACTAAGTTTACGTCGTTGATCCTGCTATAAAAAAACGGTCATCAATAATCCACCGGCTATTTTAGGCCAGATTGAGGTTAACTATCCGAATTGTTAAAGAGCGTTATTTCTCTTCGAGAGAAAGAAAGGAAACCAGACGCAAGCCGTCATATTCAACCGGCACCCGGCGGTTTTGGCCATACGTTTGGAAATCGAAGCCTGATTCGGTATTGGCGGCCCAGGCCAGAACCACATTGCCATCATCGGCTAATTCTGTAATCTGCTGCCAGATCATTTCACGGACACGACGTGTAACATTACCGACATAGACGCCGGAACGCACTTCCAGCAACCAAATCGCCAATCGCCCGCGAAGTCGCGGCGGGACATTTTCCGTGACGACCACCAGCATGCTCATCAGCCGCTCCTGTGGCCGATGTCACCGATGGGCTCTGGCTCGGGAATAGCGGGCGGAACGGCGTCTTCAGGCGGTTTCGGCGGCTCAATTTCGGCGGCGGCCAAGACCTCTTCAATCAGTGGAATCAGGCGCTTCAATACTTTCTCAGACCTGAATAGATCACGACAGGCCAAGCGAACCTCTCGGTCGGGATGACGAGGATTTTTAGCCGCAATTCTGAAAGCTATCGGTACGACGGTTTCAAATTTCAGAATATCCGCGATGTCATACACAAATGACAGCGGTTTGCCTGTATGAAGAAACCCAACCGCCGGTGCGTAGCCTGCCGCCAGTATCGCGGCCTCGGAGATGCCATAAAGGCAGGATGTCGCCGCGCTGATGCATTGATTGGCGATATCACCCTTCTCCCAATCCTTGGGATCGTAGCGGCGGCCATGCCATTGCACGCCGTGGCGTTTGGCGAGCAGTTGGTATATCTTGCGCACGCGAGCGCCTTCGATGCCGCGCAGTTGTTCAACGCTTCTTCTCGACGGTGCCTCTTCGCCGAAACGCAGCTCGAACATTTTACGCACGACCTTGAGACGCAAGTCTTTATCCAGCGCAACCTGGGCCTGATAAAGCAGGCGGTCGGAACGTGCGCCACCGGGTTGACCGGAGGCATAGAGACGCACACCGGCCTCGCCTACCCATACCAACAGGGTGCCGACCGTGGCCGCAAGTTTTATGGCGGCATGCGATACCCGGGTACCGGGTTCCAGCATGATACAGGCGACGGAACCCACGGGGATGTGGGTACGAACACCGTTTTTATCGACCAATACAAAAGCGCCATCCAACACATCAACCTGGCCGTATTCGAGAAAGATCATGGAGATGCGGTCTTTCATGGGCAGGGGTTTGAGGGGCGGCAACATGTCGTTATCTTATTCGGCTCTTGCAAAGGACCAGACATTCGCTACGAGCCGCGCCTTGATCCGAAGCCTGCTCGAAGCCCTGAAGGCGTTGAATATTGTTGCCGGATTAATAATGCAGACAACATTTCTTATATTTCTTGCCGCTGCCACAGGGACAGGGATCGTTTCGCCCTACCTTAACTTCTTCGCGTACGAGCGGCGTATGCTCTAACTCAGTCTGTAAACGATTTTCCTCCATCAACATGCCGAGGTTTTGGTATTTCGCAACGGCTTCATCAGCCGCCTGGAATAACAGCGGAAAGCCATTCCTCAATCGTTCGGGATCTTCACTCTCCTGCGACGCCTCATTCCAATTTTCAAATGTCGCCAATAAATTCAGGAAGGCGATATGCTCTTCTTCGACATCGGTAATTCCTTCCGAGATGAGAAACTCGTATACCTCCCGCCAAGCTGATTCAGTCAGCAGATAACCGCGCAAATAACCATCGCACCAACCACGGAACTCAGCCGATGGCCCTTGGCCGCCAGCATTCACCGGATAGTGATCGGTGAGCGTAAATATTTCCCGTTCGAGCGCCTCGCCAATTAGATTCAGGCAGGTTACCCAGGCGCTCCTGATTTCACCTTCTTCAAACCACATTTCCCCGGCCGCCGTATCGCCCCCGAGAATCTCAAACCCAAGCGCCACCTCAGACACATATTCAGGACAAGAAAGTACAGCCGCCACCATCCCTTGAAGCTGGTGAATGTTTAAACATGCCTCGCTGCGTGCCGGCGAACTCAGAAACATATCCAGCGTGGCCAACGAGTCTTTCAAAGCATCGCCCATACCAGCCATTTATCCCTCAGGATTGGTACCCATTTTGGGTATTACAGTATCTATGCGGGGTACTTTCCCCAATATGCCACGACGACAGGCAATTTATAAGAGCCGCATACCCTCAAGCTTCGCAGCCTGCTTATCGAATGTCACCGTCTGATCACAGCCATACGCAAGATTTGCGTAGTTAATTACCGCATCACTGAAATCAGCGCTGTTCGCTTCATAGGCGCGCAACGCCTTCCAGGCCGCCGCCACATCTTCCACCACGATCTGCTTTGTCGTCAGCAGCCCCTCGATTATCTCAACCAGCGCAGATTTGCTCAGCCGATAATTGCGTTTAAGAACCCAGGCTATCTCACACAGCGCTGTCAGATTGATGAACCCGGGCGAATCTGGCGTCAACGACTCCAAAAGCTGATTCGCCTTGCGCGCCTGCGCAGCATCGTCCTGAACCAGGTAACGAATCACCACATTGGTATCAAGCCCGATCAACCCCGGCCTCTCGACTCAATGGTCTCATTCATCTCTTCAATCGTGACCGCCTTCGCAGGCTTGGAGACAAGCCCTTTCAGTGAGTGAATATCCCGACTCGCCGCCACCAACTGGAAAACACCGTTTTCCATCTCGACAAACTCGACCCGGTCGCCAGGCTGCACCCCCAACCGCTTCCGCACGGAAGCGGGGATGGTCACCTGGCCTTTGCTGGTAATGGTTGCTGTGGACATAGGAACTCCCGGTTGCATACCGAATACTCCTTACATTATCGTCAAAGTAAGGCTCGCTTGATAGCCCCCATGCCCACAAATTCCGCAAACCGTTGATTACACACGCCGGATTAGCAGCAGGCCGCAGCCGAAGGCTTTGGCTGGGCCGATACCCTTTTTCAGCGCCTCGGCAAGCAGCCCGGTATCCTCTACCTGCAACACCCCGGCAAAATCTATCGAACTGTAGGCGATGCGATTACCACGCTTAGGGCTACGATGCTGCTGATAGCCTTCCACGCGCACACCCTCTTCTCCGATCGCAAAACCATGACTGGCAGCGCGCTGCCGCAACCACTCGACGCCGGCCTGTTGCGCGATGTCGATGACCGGCTCCCGCGTTTGGCGTGGCTGGCGTTGATAATCGCCGCGATGTTTGGCATCCATTACCACGTCGTGACGGCGCGACTTGCCATCTTCACCTTTACGCTTGATGACGGGATTGGCGCGCAGACTAAACGCAAGCTGTTGGCCAGCAGTGAGGGTTGGCGTATACGGTTTAGTCTCGATGAACCAGATGCCATCCCTATCCTCTGGCTCACGCTCGGAGAGTACGAAATAACGCAGGCCATGATAGAGCTCATCGCGGCGGAAGAGAAAATCGCGCTCGGCATCAGGATCGTCAGAATACAACCGCCACAGTGCCTGATGCTCTTTATAACCATCGCCACAGGCCAGGCCCGCCAACTGCTCCGGATTCACGCGCCCTGCCTTGAGGGTGATTCGACTGAAGCAACTCATGCGGTCGCCTCCCTGCCCTTTTCAATGGCAAAGAACTCATCGCGCTCGGCAAACTGCCAGCGCTTACGGCTGCGCGCAAGGTCGCGGCGGAGATAACGCATGGTCGACTCTATACCTGCCTGCGTGTCATCCAACTGTTCCCAATAGTAACGGCGTGGTTCATCGCCGTTGAGCATTAGAGAGATAAAACCACCGGCAGCCACATCATATTGATCGAATGCTTTTTTCAAGGCATCCGCTTCGATGAGCTGGGGATTCAGCGGCAGGCTCAAGGGACAGGATTTGCGTCCCAGACAGAGCGGCAACTTGGGATGTAGCAGCGCCTGTTGTAAATCAGTCAACGAACAAGACTCCGCCGTAGCCCAAAGCGCGACACTGTAACAACTGTCGGTGCGATAATCTCGGGTCGAGAGAATGGTGTAGAGATCATCCCCTTTAAGTTCATCCCGGCGCGTATAGTAGCGGACCTTGCGCTGCTCAGGCGGAACCTGGGCGGTGTGATAGTCGCGCAACAACTCGCCCGCCGCATCCACCCTCACCGCAAACCCGCAACCGCTTTCCAATTGCTGCAACCGTGCTTCATCATCACGCCGGAGACCCAAGGCTGCCGCCACCAGCCCCAACACCGCCGACTTGGAGGGATGGGCGGCGCTGAGGCGTGTGTCGCCCACCGCCACCTCGCCCCAAGCCGCCATCGGCCCGTAGAGGCGAAAGAGTAGAAATTGCCTCATCGCCATTACTCCGTCGCGGTGGCCAGGATCGCCTGGAGACTGCCTTCGCCTGTCGCCACATTCATCGTGCTTTGGTAGTCGGAACATTTGCCGTAGGCGTTATCCATCTTCGCCATCGCATCCTCCAAACGCTTGACCGCCTCGGCAAGCATGTCCTCCCCTGTTACAGGTCGCAGAAAGGCGACAGAGAGTGAACGTGGTTGCTGGTTACCAACTTCACACCTTATGTATGAGGCACGGGCACGGGAACCGAAACTGTTCTGCTTGCCGGAGGGCGCCACCGTCGCTGCCGCCTCGACCAAGGCTCTGAGTGTTAAAAAAGCCAATTCGGCATCACCGCCTAGATTCTCATTGAGCAGCGCACGGTCAATGCAGATGTATTGATAAAAGAGACCGGCGGCAAATTCCATCTCGCCCATGTGACCAGCGCCTACGTCCTCTTCGCCGCGGTTCAAATCATCGACGGCGGTGAAGAAATCATCTTCGACGGCGATTTTGTGAACGGAAATCGCATGGGCCACCTGGGCGGCGGCCTCGACATTGAATGCAGGGCTGGAAGCCAGCATGCGGCCGAACAGGGCAATGTCCGCAGCAGTATGCTGTTTACGCAATAGCTTCCGTTCATCTTCGGTGGGACCCTCGCCACGCTCAACCAACACGGTAACAAGATCGGAGATTGCCTGCTGCTCCTCGGGTGCAAAGTGAGCAAGCTGTTCTATTTCGAAGGAGTCTTTCTTTAATTTCCCAAAACACCCGGCGATCGCCTTAGTCCAATCAGCCGCCTTCTTCTCCGCCACACCCTTGGCACGCAATTCATCAAAGACACGCGTCCCCATCTCCTTGGTGCGCGTTCCCACATGCCCTTTCAGTGCCGATTCAAAAACGTCCGACGTGCGCCAGGCCCGCTTAAGGCTCTGCGATGAAACACGCAACCGGGTAGCACCGCCCATCACGGCGGTTTTAGGGCGCCCCAGATCGTCACGATTGAGATTGGCGGGCGGATATGAAGTCAACATATGAATCTGTACAAAACGGCTCATGGTTATCTCCTGATAAATATCTGTTTGCGTCCTTAACGGAATATGCGCTACGCGCTCTTTCTTTCCGGCACCCTCGGGAAGTAAGCAAACGACCATTCCTTCTTCACTTGCTCACCCCAGTAGAAAACCGACTCGGCCAGGCCGTAAAGATTAGCCCCGCCATTCAACATCCTGAGCAGACGGATCATGGACGGATAAAGTTCGCCGGTATCGCGCTGCAACAGGCGGCGGAAACGCAATTCACTCACCCTGGGTCGATCCCCCTCTGTCATCGGTATCACGAACAGGGCGGCAAAGGATTTTTCTAAGCCCTTGTTTGCGTTTAGCACAGTAGATGCATGCTCATGCTTGAGATGAGAGAGCAAGCCCACCACCGAGGCGAGACGCGCCTCCCATCCCTTAGGTTCGCCTTCAAACATCCCTTTGACGCGATGACAGAAGCGATTGAAGACTGGCGTCATCATCACCGCCGCCACTTCGTCGCAGCGGCGTAGCTGCGCCCGTGTGCCGAGGTCATCCTTCAGCCCCAACCACAACTCCGCCAGCGCCTTCCCCAGCGCCGAGTCCGGATCGAACTTGATACTCATGCGGCCTTCTCCTTGGTTTTCAGAAACAATAGATCTCGAATCTTTTTGCTGTAGATCAGATTAAGAAGCTTCCGGTGCGCCTCGGCAATGCGGCGCGGGTTGGCATATTCCACAGACTCCTGAGCCACCCAGTGGTCAAACAGGTCGATGGCCGCCTTGCGCAACACCCCATGCCAGGCATTAAGCGTTGCCTTGCCATCGCCGCCGCCCTCAAGCTCCGTAATCAACTCACGTACGGAGGCATAAAAGGCGCGTTCCGTATGACTGAAAAAGGCATCCGAGAGAAAGGACGTATCGCCCTTGGCATCGCCGGGCCGTTTAAACCATGCCTCTTTGACGCAGCTCCGGACAAAACCGGAAAACTCTTCCGCCGCCTTGACCAAAGTATCCACCCGCTGGGAGAAAAGCTCCCGATACGCGTTGGCAATGGTGTAGAGGGGGACTGTGGACTCGTACCAACAGCGCGCCTTCATGTTGTCCATGTCATAACCGAAGACCGACAGCCGCAATTGACTACTCTTCACCTTGCGCGGATTCAGCGCATTCGAAAACACCCGCACCACTAGCGCCGCCCGGTTCCGTGCATTACCCGTGACCCAAACCAGCCAGTGACGATAACTGAATCCGCCCGGCTGCGGATGCAATGGGATAATCTCTCCAGTCCTGGCATCCACGCGATGGGGACTCAGCGGGTGCTGCCAAACACCGTTGTAGTTCACGCCGTAATTCTTTGTGGCGTAGTATTGAAGTAGTCGATCAGACGCGGCGCCGCAAAGCGAACATTCGCCTTGCGCCACGTTCTCCCAGTCGAGACGGATACGGCGCGGCATGCCCCAATACATCTGCAACGGATTTACATCTTGGGCGAAAGTATCCACTCCGTTTTTGTCACTCACACGCGTAGGCGCGAGCCAGGGAAAGGTATCCTTGTCGTCTGTCAATTCCGCATTACCGCTCAACTGCGCATCACCGGAGCGGTTGAGCGCATTGAGCCAGAGGTTGCGCCACAGACTCTCCTCCAACTCATCCCCTTTGGGGTCAAGTACCACCAGTGTCGTCAACGGACCACCCCCACGCAAAGATGTGCGGTGCCCCACCCCGCCCGCGGGTGCGTTGGTCTGCAAGGTAGACAACGCCATCGCAGCGCAAGCGGGACACATGCATGCCCCACCGCCTCTCTTGATAAAGTGATCGGCATTATTCTTCAGCGTGTTTCCGCCCGGAGCCTCGATCAATAACGCTGCGACAGATTCTTGCTCCTTCACCTCCAGCACATCGAAATCCTGCATGAAGCGTGGCCCGTCGCCATCGAGATTGAAGACAGACTCGTAGCGGATGAAACGCTCCTGCAACTGTTCTGGCATGGGAGGCGCCTCCAACCAATCAATCCAATCATCGTCATCCGGTTGCTGCGGTGGACATGCCACCTGAAGCAATCCAATCAGAAACTGCATCAGCGCGCCATTGAAGTCAGGTCTTGGCGCGTCTAGGGCGACGATCGGGTCGCCCTCATGCTGATCGGTGATCTGCCACGGCGCGATGCGCTCCCGCCCACCGTTGAGGCGGCGGATGGGAATCCATTGGTCAGTGATTAAATTCATCGCGTGTTTTACCCCTCAGTTTTTTCAGAGACCCTAACCCCTTGCTCCTTGTCATACTCAACCCTCCGTTTGAGCCCGTTCCTATCGATCGCGCAACCACACCACATGCCCAGCCCATCCATGGTCAGCGCCAGCAGCACGCCCCACTTACCCTGAGCAGGCAATTGCTTTTTGCAACTTTCCAGCTTCTCAACGGGAATCCCTTCATTGGCCTCTCCGGCAATCAATGCCTTGCGCACTTGCACCGCACTATTGGGCCAGGGCTGGTTTACGTCACTCGCCCAGGGTGTCAGTGCGTCACCCTCCCAGCGGGCCAAATAGACGGTGATACTCTCTTCACCCAGGCGGGTTGGAGTGATGGTTTCGTCCCACCAGCAGTTTTCCTGATCGCTGCCATAACCGGCATCCAGTTTCAGTACGTTGAGCATGGCGACACTACGCATCGCAGATGCTTCGCCCTCTGCATCATTGGCACGATCCTGTAAGGATTCTGGATATGGGACGTTGCCATACACCCCCTCGATCAATTCACGGGCATCCCCCGGCATCTCAAAGCCACCTTTGTCGGCGAGCAGTTTAGCCGTCAGCCACAATCGGGCATGATTGGGATAGACACCGGCAGCGCGTTTGAAGTGTGCTTTGTACCAGTCTGCATTGATCTCACCGTTGGGATCGGGGCCATGCACGATTAGGGTCGGCACACCGCGCTGGTCGGCGCCTTCAATACGCGCACCTTCCCGATCGCGTGCATGGCGGCAAAGGCGCCCGGCACGCTGGATGATCAGGTCGATAGGAGCCAGGTCGGTCACCATCAGATCGAAATCGAGATCAAGGGACTGTTCCACAACCTGAGTGGCGACTAACACCCGGCCGCTGCGTAATTCCGGCGCACTGTTGCAGCCAAAGTGATGGAGAATTCTCTCCTCGATGGCCAAGCGATCAGCCATTGCATAGCGGGCATGGAACAGATCGACCGCCGCATCCGGCAAACGCCCTTTCACCAAGGCAAAAGCCTCGCGGGCGTCATCGACAGTATTCCGAACCCAGCAGACACAACGCCCGGCCGCTATCTGCGCACCGATCTCATCAAGCACTGCCGCGACATCCACGACTCGATTCACCTTGACGCTGCGCCTGACGCTCGCGCGCGTGGCGACAATACGCTCCTTAAAGTAGTGTGCGGAGTAGTGCGTCAGCAGCGGATAACTCTCCTTATCCGGCATACCAATCCTCACTTGCTCGCCATCACACCCTTGGGCATAGGCATCCAGCAGTCTCTGCCGCTGAGTGGCCGGCAAAGTGGCGGAGAGCAAAATCGCGCTGCCGCCACTGGCGGCATGGGCTTTCAGCACCGCACAAAGAAGCTCGTTAACGTAGGCATCACAGGCGTGGACCTCATCCACGATCAGCACCTTGCCCAATAACCCCAACATGCGCAGCGACTGATGTTTCGACGGCAACAGTGCCAACAACGACTGATCGATGGTGCCCACACCAACTTCCGCCAGCAATGCCTTCTTGCGATTGTCGGCCAACCAGGCACTACAGTGGGCCGAAGCGGTTTCCGTCTCATCGCCATACGTTGTCAGAGAGACCGGCTGTTCTGGAATGATGGATTGACGAAATTGCGCTGAGAGATCACGAGCACCATGGGCCAATACCAAAGAGGGATGGCTCTCCGGCGCGTAAAGCCGCTGGTAAACAGCAGCCATACGTTCATACATGGCATTGGCTGTCGCCATAGTGGGCAGGGCAAAATAGACGCCCTCGGCACTACCCTGCGCCAACATCCGGTGCAGCAAAATGACGGCGGCCTCGGTCTTACCGGCGCCGGTCACATCCTCCAGGATAAACAGTTGAGGTCCTGGGTTTAGAGGTAGTTCACTGCACAAACCTTGCAATGGGGTCGGCGTCGTGAATCCAAAAAGGTGTTGCAACGGTTGCAGCGAAGCGGCCTGAGCAGGGATAAGCTGTGCGGCCTTAACCGCATCTCTGGCGTTATCCAGCGCTATCTCCCAGTAATCCGCCAATGGGATTTCATCAGAACAATATTTGAACCGTTGGGAATCAGAACCCAACCAGTCGCACAACACAGCAAAACCTGCCAGCCACCAGGAGAACCGCTTGGATACTTGAATATCCAAACCGGGAATTTCACGATTCGGGACCAAGAACGCCGCGACCGACTCGACAAATGCCAGTGCGGCCTCATGATCCTGTGGCAAAAAGTAGTCATCATCGTTTTCCACCAACCTCGGCGGCTGCCCGTGATGCCCCATCACGGCGCTGGCCCAGTAATCAAAACCAGAAACGGGAAGATTGCCCCTGCGACGCTGACCACCGAGCAGCCACTCCTTTACCGCTCCACGCCATAACACAAAACCCAATGAATCATGGCGCACGACATAGGGCTTGTCGCTCTTTCTATTCTGCAGTGTCGCAAGCAGGTCCGGCCGCAGGTTCTGAAAGCCCTCGGAAAACTTACCGAGATCATGAAGCACGAGAAAGAGGACGATCCAGTGAATCATCTCAGCGCTCTCCACACCGGAGAGTTGGTGGAGATGTTCGCGCATACGATCATGATGAAGAAGCAGAACGCGACCGACTGCCGCCACGTCCAGACAGTGATACGGCAAGAGATGACAGGGGGCACCACCGTCTTCCTCGCGTGGCGCCTTACCCCAGTACTTGAAATAACCGTTGGCGTCCATGACCTTGCCGCGATACTTGTCGTACCCCTAGGAGCCTGATGAGCACTTCGCCGAGCATACGCAACCCATGCGCGAACAGAAGCAGCAGAGAAAGAACCCAGTATATCGCGTCACCTTGCGATATCAGAAACCCGAACAAGACAAGGGCGAGAAAACTCCTTCGTCCCAATGGTTCTGTTCCTTAGACTCCGCGTTTTTACCCCGCGAGCCTGTTGAAGATCATCGCGCCGGCGACATAGGTACCGATCGCGGAGCCGATCGTGCTGAACAGGAAGACCAGCAGGACGCGAGAGACGCGGTTGCGCCACCAACCGCCGATGGTGCTGGTATCCGAACGCAGGCGGCTGAAATCACCGACTTTCGGGCGTCGCAGCCAGGCCTCCATGGCCCCGGTGACCATGCCGGCGCCGATCGCAGGGTTCAATGAAGTAAGCGGCGCGGCCAGGAACGCGGTCACCATCGTGATTGGATGGGCACGTGCGCACAGGGCACCTATAGCGGACAATCCGCCATTGATAACAACCCAGTCGACGACCATCCGCCAACCCATCTCGGGACTGCGCATAAAGCCGAGGACGAAGCCCGCCACGATGATAGCGACAATGACCCAGGGAATGATCTTGGGCCAACGGGCCGACGCTGGCACAGTCTCAAGCTCAGAGATCAAGCTGCGCGCCTCGGTGGCATCGTGCGCCGCAATATCCTCACCAAGGTGCGCCTGCATACCCTTGAGATGTCCGGCCCCGACGACGGCGAGGATGTGCCGCGAATCTGAACGGTCAAGCTCGTCCACGATGCGCGCGCTCATATAGCGATCGCGCTCCTCGATCAAGGGGACATAGAGCTGCTGGGCCTGTTCGGCAAACTGCGTAAATGCCGTCTCCAGCATGTCACCCTCCTTGAGCCGCTCAATCTCTTCCGAGCTGACCTTTTGGCGCGACATGACGCTCATGATTAGGGCCGTAATCAGCTCAAGGCGTCGCCACCAGCTGACGTTGCGATAGATCCGCTTTAGGGTCGTGGCAACGTCTCGATCGATCAAAAGGATGGGAAGGTGATGCTTCTGGGCGCACTCAATGGCCTTGCGCATCTCCGCGCCGGGCATCACACCGAGTTGCTCGGCCATGCGTTGCTGATAGGCCCCCAAGGCAAGATGAGCGGCGATCATCGATGCCTTACCCTCGCGCACGACCTGGACGAGATCCATGTTGGCCATGGCATCGGGTTCGATCATGGCATGATGGCGGCTCGGACAAAGCTCGATCGCTACCGCATCGAAATGGCCGCTGCCGATCAGGGCGTCCACCTTGTCCGCGCTGGCCTGTGAGATATGCGCCGTGCCTAGGATTGTAACCTGACGCTCGCCGGCCTTGAGCGTGACCTGGGGTTCGTCTTCTACCGGTAGCGCCTCAGCCAATTGCGGCTCGGACATGCTGACTCCTGTGATGAGGTTGCGAGTGAGAGGGGCACATTGTACCTTCATTCGTCTGGATTGCGTCATTGGTCGCAATCAATGATATGGATCCGCCTCGGGTGCGAACCTGGGGACGTCATCAAGGACTAAATGGTGCGGGCCTGGAGAAAGAAACATCCTGTCACAAATCGATCGGCGCTTTCCTAGGAGCCTGTAGGATTTAGGCCATCGTAGCGAGCAGGGTGGGACTACGTAACGATCAATTGCAAAGATTTGGGCCGCAGCGCAGTCGATGGTTCCTAGCAGGCTGTAGAAAAAGGCTCAGGTGCGTGCGAGACAAGGCGGAATCAGGCGAAAAAGCGCAGTTTACGATCGTAAATGAGCATTTTGAGCCAGATTTCAACGCCGCATCGTACCGCATGAGACTTTTTCAACAGCCTGCTAAGTCCGACAAACGCCTAGGCCCGGTCAGGCCAGCTTTTCACGAGATGGAGGCGCGTCCTGTTCGGACGGAACACACTCGCGCAGGGCATCCTTGAGACGGTTTACCGAGGCCAACTTGTCTTCGAGCACCTTGGTTTGTGCCTCAAGGCGGCGGACCTGGAGTTCGAGCTGCTGTCGGGACTCCCGTATCTTACTCATGGTCCGCATATGCTGCTCTATTCGATTTCGCTTGTCCTGAATCTGACGCACCAGTGGATTGACCATCTCACGCAACCACAGATCGGCTTCCTTGTTGGCCTCGCAAATCATGACCCGGGCATGGCTAACCAGGGAAATGAAGAACTTCTTGACCACGAAACTCTGCTCGGTCATGGTCGTGACCGGGCTGTTGCGAAAGGCCTCCTCGCTCAGATAAAGCTGATCGATCTGATTCACATATTTTTTATACGGGAAAGGCTGCGGCGGCGTCGCCTTGAGTTCGTAGTCCTCATGAAACTTTCGGTAGATCGACAATACCAGTTGATGGGTCTCGTCCGTCTGGCGGCTGAATATCTGCATGGCATCGCGCAGACCGTCGAAAAATCCCTGCATACCCTGTTTCATACCCCCGGTCGTCCAACTGCCGGACATATCCTCGCGGGTCTTCTTAATGGCCATATCGAGGGCGTTGAGATCTAGGGCCGACAGCGTCGCCTTGGCATGGACGGCGAGCTTGCGGCGATGGAGCTGGAAGCGACGCACGCTCTCGTAGTAGGCCGCCTTGCGATCATTGGCCTTCTCTAGCAACTGCTCGACCACATCCTCTTTTTGATTACGCAGATTCGAGATCTCGACAAACTGAGTCTTGACCTCCGCGAGCTGGTTCTCGATCGGCTGCCGGACCTCCTCAATCGTTTGGTTCAACCCGTCGATCACGCTCTCCCAAATCACCTGCTGTTTGGCGGGCAGGATCTCATTGGCTAGCATGGATTCCAGGGTCGACAGATTGCTCTTTTGCAACAGATCCTTGTCGCCTCTGGACTTGGCGAGCAAGGCCTTTTGCGCGGAAATCGGCAATACGGCATTCGGATCGATGCCAAGAGAGCGGGCGCTCTCGCGGCATTGGTCGGCGATCGATGAATGGACCTCGGCGGGTTTCTTCATCTCGTCCCAAAGGGTGTCGATCTTGTTCAGAATGGCAATCAGGCCCTTTTGCTGATTATTGCGGAAGGGCATGATGTGATTTTGCCACATATCCAGATCGCTACGGGTCACACCGGTGTCAGCCGACAGAACGAATAGGATGGCCTGGGCGCTCGGCAACATGTTGATCGTGAGCTCGGGCTCCGTACCCAAGGCGTTGAGCCCGGGAGTATCCAGCAGCACAAGCCCCTGTTGCAGCAAGGGATGGGGGAAACTAACCAGGGCATGCCGCCACACGGGTATCTCTACCTCGTGATCCTCGCCCCCTGACGTAGACTTGTGGGTCAGGGTCGGGTCGTCACTCAACCCCAGGCTCTCGGCCTCGGTCAGCGAGACCCGTCTGGTCTTGATGACCTCGGCCAGGGTCTCGGCCATCTTGGCAGGGTCGGCCACATCCAACGGCAAGGTCGTCCAGTAGCTCTCCTCACCCTTGAGCTGGCTCAAGGTCAGGTCGCTAAGGCGGGTCTCGATCGGTAGGAGCTTTACGTAAGAGGTCTCACTGGTGCGATCAAAGAATAACTCAGTCGGGCACATGGTCGTTCGCCCGGCGCTGGACGGCAACAGCCGGCAACCGTAGTCGGCGAAGAAAATCGCGTTGAGCAACTCGGTCTTTCCGCGTGAAAACTCGGCGACACAGGCAATCCGCAGCTCATCGCTACTAAGCGCCTTCAAGGCCTCGTAGATGCGCAACTCGGTCTCGGCTGTCAACAGCTCATAGCGATACAGCCAATCCTTGTAATCCTTGATGACCGACGTCAAGTGCGCTTTCCAATCTGAAAAGTGCTGCATCTGAACCTTAAATCGATCTGACTCCACCTGTTCGCCCTTCTTCAATGTGTTTGTCTGCATGGACACCTGTTCCAAAATCTTGCCGAAAAACTCAAATAGGCATAAAACCCAGTCTAAATCACGTCTATCACATTGGCGCGCGCCAATAACCGCCCTGCGAACCTGCTGAAGGATCGCGGGGCCCTGCCGGGAAATCGCTAATGTCGTGCCTTACTCCGGCGGACCAACGCCACTACTGATCTGGCGACTTCAGCTTGTTATCGGTCAAATCTCTGGATTTATGAGCTGCGGACACGATCCAAACGCCAAGAATGCAACCGCCCGCACATTTGTTGGCTGTAGGTAACTATTCAGCTTAGCTAAAAACTGGCCCTAATTGAGTAGGTGTCTATTCGGATTGCCCCTGATTGGATCGAGGACAGGAAAAAAGCGCGCAGTTTACGCCTGTCAATAAACATTTTTGACACCGTCATCAGGGGAATCACGGGTGGGGTGGGTAGTTACGGCTATCGTTGCTCAAACCGGTTAGGGTATCTGTATGGGGAGATGCTGCGGAGACTGAATACAAACGCGTTTGTCGCGGCCGGTCAGACCACTGAGAAGCGTTATCCGAGCCACAGGGACCTTAAACTGTCTGGCGAGAAAGCCCAACAGGTGTTTATTGGCCTTACCGTCGACAGGCGGGGCGGTAATCCGTACCTTTAGGGCATCGCCATGCCAGCCGACGATCTCATCCTTACTGGCCCTGGGTTGCAAACGGATCCGTAGCGTCAGGTCGCCCGATCGCCAGTGACAGGCGTTGTCGGACACACCCGACTCCCTTGCGCTCACACCCCCGGCTCGACCCTGAATCGCCTGAATCCGCTGGCAAACACGGCCAACAGCAGGCCCCACCAGCCAAAGGCGCCGCCGCCAGACCCAGACCCGCTGGAGACGTTGGGCACACAGCCGCTCAAGAACTGGTCAGGACTACAGATAATTTCCTTCTGGGGCACAACGGATGTCACTAAATGCAGCGTGTTGTTGACCAAATTCTGATCGGTCAAGCTAACGCCTGGGGTCAGCACCTCAAAATCGACCGTGAGGTCACCGAGCCGGATAGGCGTCACAGTGACCGTGACATCCACGCCCTCCTTGGGACGATTGGTCTGAGCCGAGCCCCTGGGCAACGGAAAGACGTTCAGGGCGACCGGGATAGTGCAAACGGGCCGCAGCTGATTTGTAACCGCATCGCAATTGATCACCTCGGTGGTGTTGTTAACCGTAATCGTGGCGCCACCCCAGATGAACTGGGAACCGGCCGCGAAGTTCATGGCCAACTGCACGGCGTTGGCCGGGACATCCAGGTTGCCGTTATTCGTTACCGTCAGCGGATAGGGCGTCGCGACGCCGCTGGCGACCAGCGTCGGTAATTTCGATGCCGAAAGCGTATCGACCGAGGCATTGAGCAGCGGGTTCACGGCCGTATCTAAGCCACCACTCGCCAACAGTAGGCCGTTCTGTCCCGCAGCGACATATTGACTGCCATTCCACGCGGCCCCAAATAGCGTCTCGCAACCCAGCTTTTCGTGCCCGGTCCAGCTGCCACCTCGATCGTTGCTCATATAAATGGCGATCGCCGACGGTGCCGTTGGTGAACAAACGCCCGCAGAGACCGTACCCACGACAACGATATTCGCGCCATCCCAGCCGACCCCGTAAAGGCTTCCCGCGATCTCAACGGCCCGGCCCCCGGTCCAGTGGGTCCCGTCGGTGCTGTAGAGGATCAGACCATACATCCCCACCGCGATAAAGCGGTTGTCGGCCCAGGCGATGGCGTACAGCTCATTGTTGGCGCCTAAGTCCACAATAGCCTGAGGCGTGGTCACTGCAGTCCAGTTCGTACCGTCCGCGCTGGTCCAAAGGGTACCCGTTCTATCTGCCGTCGAAATCCCGGTTGCGGCATACAGACCCCCCGTAGTGCCGCCTAAGGATGGCGACCAGGCGATGCCGGTCAGGTTCACGGTCGTCGAAGGCGTCGAAGTTGCGGCGGCCCAAGTCGCCCCGCTATCAGCGCTGACGACCACCGTGCCGGCGTCGCCGACCGCGACAAAGGCCCCGGCCCCATCGGTAGTGACGGCATTGAGTACATTGACGGTCGTCGTGGCGATGGGCCCCGTCCAGACCAGACCGCCATCAGCGCTGGCGTAGGCCTGGCCCGTATCACTAACCGCAATGACGTTGGCGCCCGAGGCCGTGACCGCGGTCAGGCCCGTGGCTGTAGCGGGCGAGGTCGTGGGGGGCACCCAGGCGTTACCGTCACCACTGCGTAGGACAAGACCGCTTGAACCGACGGCAATGAAGGCATTGCCCTGTGTCGCATCCAGGGCCGTGATGGCGTTGAATATGGCCGAGATCGAACCGGAACTCACGGGATTCCAACCCGAAAGCGAGTTCGGGTCGCTGTATTTGATAAAACCGCCGGTGAAATTACCACTCGACGCCAGGGTTCCCGCCGCGAGATATCGTGAGTTCGTCGCATCCCAGTGGACTTCGACAATGTTCCTGCGCGCATTAAGCAATGCGGTTTGGTCGGACCAAGCGATGCCATCAGGACTCGTGGCCATACGGCCACCGGCCCCGACGGCCACAAACTGACCACCGTCCCAGGTCACAGCCTGGAGTTCCTGATCCGGTACGGTCTTCGTTTTACGTGTCGTCCACTGGAGGCCGTCGTCGCTGGTCAGGATAACCCCGCCCTCGCCCACCACGGCATATCGGGTCACGCCGGCAACCGTACCCACCGTGATTTCATTGAAATCCGGCCCGAGCGTCGGCACATAAAGCCGTGCTCCCTGGTCGTCGAGGGCCTCCTGCCAAGTCAGACCGTCAGCGCTCTCGACGATGGCGGACGAGCTGCCCACGGCGATAAATCGATCGGTAAAGAATCCGACGGCGCTAAAGGAAGGAAAGATGGTCGGCGCCCCCGAGCTGGGAGGACGCGCCCAGGTCACGCCCAGGTCCTGACTGACGAGGATGACGCCCTGCTGCCCAACGGCGACAAGGACCTCTGCGCCCGTGCCAAGCCTCCCTGAGGCAATGCTGAATAGCGCCTTGCGCGAACTGCTGTCGCGATGGGTCCAGGTCAGGCCGTCGTTGCTGCCCTGAAGGATGACACCGCCCTCGCCCACGACCCAGAATCCCTGGGTTGGGCCGGCATAGAAGACGTCGTAGAGCCGATGCATGGTATGGGTATTCTGACGGGTCCAGGTCATGCCATCGGCCGAGCCGACCGGGATCGAACTGGTCAGGATCGAACCGCCGAGACCAATGGCCACGCAGAGTCCGTCCGCGCGGCAATCCATGTCTGTAATCACGACATCCGAAGGTAACGGCGTGGAACTGATCCATCCGTCAGTGGAGGCCTGCGTGGTCCCAGCGAGGCAAACAAGAAACAGCGGCAACCAGCGCAGTAGATGGCAGTTGAAACGGTATGACATCTGAGGATTATACCGCCGGACGTGGGCCAAGGTCATTAATTCGAACTTAACCTGTTAAACATAATAGAAAATCCTTAAGAGATCTCTGACTAATTCCGGTTAAAACGAATGGATCAGAGGGTCCTTAACCAAGCACTCGGCCAACGTCTGTAATCGGCGCGACCACGAGAATTTTGGCCAACTGAATCAATATGACCACGACCAGCGGCGAAAAATCCAGGCCACCCATGGCGGGCAGGACACGCCGCGCCGGACCCAGGACGGGTTCATTCAAGCTATAGAGCACCTCGCTGATGGGATGGCGACCTGCCGGCCCCACCCAGCTCAGGATAATCTGCACGAGGATACTGATCAGATAGCAGTTCAAGGCCAACGCGATCAGTTCCCCGACAGCCATCACCAGAACCCCAGGAAAATGGGTCGCGATACCAGCCGCCATATGGGTCAGTATGAGCGCCAGGATCTGGACTGCGAAGAGTAGGACCACGGAGGCCATATCGATGCCAAACAGGCCCGGAACGACCCGACGCAACGGGAGCAGAAGCGGGTTCGTAGCCTTGACGAGAAATTGACTCAACGGATTATAGAAATTGGCCCGCGCCAGTTGCAGCAAAAATCGCAACATGATGAATAGCAGATACAGACCGAAGACCGTATCAATCAAATAGACGGACGCATTGGTCATGTAAGGGTCATTCATCGGTCGTCGACTCGTTCAGTAGTGCGGAAAGCTCCCGTGCCCGGTCATGGGCGCCATGTAGCGCCTTTTTGAAGAGGCCCTTCAAATCACCTTCGTTGAGAATGCGCAAGGCCCGTTCGGTCGTTCCACCAGGCGACGTCACGCGGGTACGCAAGGCGGCGACGTCCTCTTTGCTCTCCATCGCGATGCGCGCCGCGCCCAGCGCGGTCTGCAATGTCAACAAACGAGCCGCATCTGCAGAAAGGCCGAGGTCTCTGCCCGCCGCCTCCATGGCCTCCATGACGAGGAACAGATAGGCGGGGCCACTACCCGATAGAGCTGTCACGGCATCCATGTCGTCCTCGTCGTCAATCCAAATGGCGAGTCCAACGGCTCGCATGATGGACTCGGCCAAATCACGTTGGCCGCTGCCGACATGCTCGTTCGCATAAAGCGCCGTCGCGCCGCTCCCAACCAGGGCGGGGGTATTCGGCATTGCTCGTACGATCGCCGTATCCCGACCCAACCAGTGCGTCAAAGCGCCTGCCCGAATCCCTGCCGCGATCGAAATCAGCAAGGGCGCGGCGACGGCATCCGCGATTTCAAGCGAGACACCACGAATCATTTGCGGCTTGACTGCCAGCACCACGACATCGCTGCCTGCCACGGCATCTCGATTCACATCGGTCACGTTGAGCGGATACTTCGCCGACAGCTCCAGACGTCTCTGCGGATCGGGATCCGAAACCGTGATGGCCTCACCCGAGAAGCCATCCTTGATCAGGCCTCCAATCAAGCTATCCGCCATATTGCCACCACCGATAAACGTGACGCGCGCTTTTTTCATCTGTCCCCCATCCTAAGACTCCATAACCCACGACTCAACATCACCGGATAGTAACGCATATCGGCAAAAAATGCCCTCGCCCGGCGTCCCGCCGGAAAATGGAAGAACTCGATCAATGATCTCTATCGCGCGGCGCAAAAACCCTGACGGCCGCGAGACGGTCCACCCGATTTCCCCGCCCCTGGAGATCCTGCTAATATTCCATGACTCAATATGGCAGGATGGCGAAATAACCCGCCACTCCTGCAAAATCGGATGACTCAATCATGACGAGAAAGATACTCCTGATAGGCCGTAACGGCCAAGTTGGTTGGGAACTCCGGCGCTCCCTGTCGCTATTAGGCACGGTCATTTCGGCCGACCAGCCCGAGTTCGATCTTGCCCAGCCGGACAAGATCCGAGACATTGTTCGATTGCATAAACCACAGCTCGTGATCAACGCGGCCGCCTATACCGCCGTCGACAAGGCAGAGGCCGATTACCAGTTGGCCAAGACCATCAACGGCATCGCTCCCGGGATTCTTGCCGAAGAGACCAAGCGAATCGGCGCGACCCTGATCCACTATTCAACCGACTATGTCTTCGATGGCGACAAGGGCTCGCCCTACACCGAGGAAGACAGCCCCAACCCCATTAACAGCTATGGCGAAACCAAGCTCATGGGCGACCGCGCCATTCAGGAGGTCGACGGCGCTTACCTGATATTTCGCACGAGTTGGGTCTACGGCCGCCGTGGCGCCAACTTCGTGCGCACCATACTCAGGCTGCTGGCCGACCGCGACGAGATCAGCATCGTCGACGACCAGATCGGCTCACCGACGTGGTGCCGGATCATCGCCGAAACGACGGCGCAGATCATGGCCTCGTTGCAGAAAGGCGATGGGGCCTTCGATCTCGATGGCAGAGGCGGCCTCTACAACCTGACCGCACACGGTTGGACGAGCTGGTATGGCTTCGCCTGCCAGATCGCCGATCACGCCCGCGACGCCCACCTGATCCCCAAGGTCGGCAACATCAAACCCATCCCATCGACCGAATACCCGACACCCGCCCAACGACCAACCTACGGCGTACTCGACAACCGCAAACTCGCCAACACCTTCGGCATGCTGACGCCAACCTGGGAGGAACAGCTAAAACTTTGTTTGGAAACGGAATAAAAGCAGAAGCAAGTTCCAAATTCCGTAAAATGTAACAAGCCTTTTGTTATTTCGTTATTTCAACGCCGTGTTGTGCCTCATGAGACTTTTTCAACAGCCTGCTACCTGCTAGTGGGATCGCTGGTTATCCCAAACGCCCACCAAGCCGACTGACAATATCGCGGCTTTCATGGATGACGCCAATTATAATAGGTTTGTGCGGGCGGTTGATGAGGTAAAAAATGAAGTGATGCCTATGCTTGGTTACCATCAAGCCCGGAAAAGCCTTTGAAAAAGCCTGCTTGGGGACATCGTTAGCGGCAATGGCCCCGAAAGTGTCCTTCAGACCATTACGATATTGCTGGAGTATTTCTTTGCCCCATCGATTCAAGGTATAACGCGCAACCTCTCGTAAGTCCTGTTCCGCGTCCTTGGAAAGTTCGTAGGACTGCACTATTACTGGCGCTCCTCCTGCTCGACCTCATCAAAAATTGCGCCAACGGATTCGGAGGAAAGCTGGCCATTCTTCGCCGCCTCAACACGGGGCTTCAGGAAAGTTTCCAGTTCCTGCAACGCCGCGCACTCCTCAAGATCGGGCAGAGTGCGTTCAAGTACATAGTCCTTGATGGATTTTCCTTGCAGCGCAGCGGAGGCCTTGAGGCGTTGATGCTGTTCCGGGGTAACTTCTATGGAAAGGCGCATAGGGATAGATCGTCCGTATTGTCCAGAGCTCGTTTTCCCTAATGGTAGCCATAAAACAACAAATGTTCAATACGGCGCAAATGTTGTTCCGAATGGCAAGTGGCAAGTAAAATGTAACAAGCCTTTTGTCACTTGTTACTTGCCTGAATTACCCTGCCCGGAGGAATGTTTGGGCTCTGCCGGGTTATGCGCCAGCGTATAGGCATCCAGCAAACGACGGATCATCTTCGGATACTGGGTATGATGTTTCTTCGCCTCGCCTCTAAAAAACTCGGCACTCTCTTTGCTCAGAGCGATCGTAACCTTTACCGTGTCCTCCTTGAACACCAACCCCTCAGGAGAAGGCATTAAATCGGGCACAATATTAACTGCCCTATGGGTTCGTTAGTGCATTTGATTTTCGCGTTCACAAATCTGTTTGCCCTTGCGCTAATAGCCGACGCCGAAAATTCGTATCAAAATGTAGCGCGCAATGCCTTTCAGTTATTGCCCTACGGGACTAATAGGCATTCCGATCGCGAAGGACCTTAAACACCGTCAAAAAGATGATCTTGAGGTCAAGCAGCAGCGACCAGTTCTCGATATAAAAGAGGTCGTATTCGATCCGTTTTTCAAGATCGGTGTCGCCGCGCCAACCGTTGATTTGGGCCCAGCCCGTGATTCCGCCCTTGACGAGATGTTTCTGCATATAGTCGGGGATCTCGCCCTTGAATCGATCTACAAACATCGGTCGTTCTGGACGCGGTCCGACGATGGACATTTCACCCCGCAGTACATTGATGAATTGCGGCAGCTCATCGAGACTTGTCCGACGCAGAAAGGCGCCGAATCGGGTTGCGCGCTGTTCCTCAGCTTTCGCCCAAACGGGGCCGGATTCCTGCTCGACATCCACCGGCATAGACCGAAATTTGAGCATATAAAACGGCTTACCGCCCCAGCTCACTCGCTCCTGGCGGTAGAAGATCGGGCCGGACGAGCTAAGCCTTACGCCGACGGCCAACGCAGCCATGATCGGACTGATCAGCAACAGGATTATACCCGCCAGCATCCAATCTTCGATGGCCTTGATGACTCGGTTGAAACCCACAATCGGCGTCACGTTGAGGTCGATGACAGGGATGCCCTCGATCTGCGAGACATCGTGGTTGATCAAACGGAATTCGAAGATATCCGGGACATAGCGGATCGTGACCGGCGTGTGGCCCAGGCTGTGGATCACCTTGCGGATCTGATCGCTCGCCTCTAACGGCATCGCCAACCAGACTTCATCAATCTGGACATTCGGACGTTGGTCGATATAGGCGGCAACATCAGTATAACCGCCGCAGACAGGTATTCCGTCAACATCCAGGCCATGCAACGCAGGATCGTCGTCGAAAAACCCCTCAATGCTGTAACCCGTCCAATTGGCGGCCGTAAGTCGTCGGGCGATGCCGCGCCCCAATTCGCTCGCGCCGACCACCAGCACCTGGGTCCGCTGCCAACCGCGATCCTGGATATTCGCCAGCGCGAGGTTCAGGGCCGCCCGCATCAACGCCATGACCGGCGGCGCCATCAGCGTCCAGAGGATCGTCCATTCGCGCGAGATCAACGCCGAGGTCTTGGTCACGAAGGCCATCGCGATGCAGAGCAAGACTGTCATGACCCAGCCCAGTATCAGCCGGTGAAAGTCGAAAAATACGTTGTTGCCGCGCCAGCCCCTATAGGAGCCGAAACGAGGCAGCATGACCAGGGCGAGGCCGGCCCCGGTCGCGATCGCGACCGTCAGGGAAAATTGCTCGATATGATGCGCCTCGTCGAACTTGACGAGATAGGCCAGATAACCCGCGACAGCTATGCCCAGCACGTCGGCGATCCGGACACTGAAGAACAGGATCGGATTGTTCTTGCGAAACAGGCCCTTGATCTTCATGGCGCCGACTCGTCCAAAATGGCATCCACAACCGCCGCGACACCAAAATGCGCCTCGACATAACTCTTGCTGTGCTCGGCCCGGCCGGCGTGTCCGGCGGCCTTCACTCGGTCTAGCAGCTTGAGCAGCAGAGCGGGCCAGTCCTGCTCCGGCCGGTCGCCCGTAACATCACCGGCGCCGGCCTCGGTCACGATCCTCGCGAGTTCGCTGTCGGCATCACAGATCGCGAATACCGGCACGCCCGCCGCGATCAGATTCGGCAGCTTGGATGGAAACGCGCCCGCTCCCGTGCCACGGGCCTGCGGGATCACCTGAATGGTTGAATGACGATAGAGATGCACGATCTGTTCATCGGCAACCAGGTCGTGAAAATCGACGCGATCAAGTCCCTGCGTCCGAGCCATCTGTCTCAACTGCTCGAAATACGGTCCGCGCGAAAAGATGTGGCAACACAAATCCCCGCGCATTTCGACAAGGCCCGCAAAAAAAGACAGCAATGCCAGGGGGCGCTGCTTGTCGCCCAATGCGCCCGCGTAGACGATATGCGCGCGACCGGGCGGGAAGGCCTCCGTCAAAGCGTCGTTCCCCGTCGAACGCTCGGGCAGACTGACGAATGGATAATGAACCCGACAACGGCCGGCATCCAGACCGTAACGCGCGACAAGGGCCGCCTTCATCGCCTCGGAAAGGCAGATCAGCCGTTCGCAACGCGCCATAGCCCGGCGTTCCATGCCGCCGACCCAGCGACCGATCAGGCGCCGCAATCGAGACGTGACGCTCCCGGCCATGATGCCCTGTATATCGTGCACGACCCCCACCCGCCTCACCCGCCGCGGCAACAAACCGCACAGGGGAAACATGAACAGCTCGGGCGGAAACACCGGCACGACGACATCCACACGATTTCGCAGGCGCCATGCAGTCATACAGACATGCAAACTGAACCAGGACTCCAACACCAAACGGCGAAGAATGGCCGAGGCCGGATAACGAATCCCGGCGCCGCCGCGATGAACCGAAACGCCCTCCAGACGGGCAGCGCTCAGGGTGGGTCGCCAATCAGGGTAGAGGGGATGCGAGCAGATGACCTCGACATCACAGCCAGCCGCCGCCAGTGCCTTGGCCAGATGGGTATTGTAACGCCCGGTCGAGATCATCTCGGGGTGAAAAAACGGGCTGATGATGAGCACGCTGATCCGCCGTGAAACTTCAGACACGTGTAGAGACCCCGTCCAGAACAGATGGGTCCCGCATACCTGTCGTTGTCAGATAAAATATGGTGTTCATGGCCCGGCGGTCAGATAAATCGCTATATGTTACGCATCGCCACATTATATGGCCATTAGGAGACCGACGCCCCCTTGTCACTCGTCGACCCCGATAGTTCGGCGTAAAGATCCCGCCACCGCCGCCCTACCTTCTCCCAGGAGTAATAATTCCGGATCAGATCGCGACTCTTTTCCCCTCGGGTACGGCGCTCATCCGTCCCCCACGAAGCGGCCTCGCGCAGGGCATTTCCGAGGGACCCCGGATTCGGATCGACCAGGAGGCCGCCACCTTCCTCCCAGTTGGAGAGTCCCGTCTGAGGCGTGGTGATCGTGGGTGTGCGATATGAACTCGCCTCCAGATTCACCATCCCGATGACCTCGGAATGGGAGGGCATGGCAAGGACCCAGGCGCGCCGGTAAAGGGCGTGCTTCTCGTGGCCATAGACCGGGCCGACAAAGTCCACCCGGTCATCCAGACCCTGCGATAGGACTAACGCCTTCAGCTCGGCCGCATAACCCGCATCCTCCGTCGGCCCAGCGATAACCAGCCGCCAGGAGGGCGCCAAAGCGGCATCGCCGAAGGCCCTCACCAACATATCCGCACCCTTGACCGGATGGAGTCGACCGACAAACAACACTATCGGCTCAGGGTCGTCCTCGAGATGCGCGCCCGCCGACCCGGCTTCCGGGTCGATCGCATTGGGGATCACGCACATGCGGACATCTGGAAACAATGCTCGCAGGTAGGCCTCTTCCATCGGCGTGATCGCGTGAATGGCCGCGGCCTCCTTTAGGAGAGGATAGACCAAGGCCTTCCAATAAATGATCTTCTTCAAGTAACCCTTGACGCCCTGGTAGCGCCAAAGCCAGGGAGATAAAATGCCATGGGCGGTAAGAATGAAGGGCTTACGATGCTTGATGCACAGCTTGGCGGCAAAATACTGGGCGCTCAGCCAAATTCCGTGGATATGGACGATATCGCTTTCTTTGACAATCTCTTCGAGCGTCGACCGAAAATTTCTCGGCCAGCGCCACGCCCGTCTCAGCGCCGAATCCGTTGGATAGGGGCAGTCGATATGTTTGACGCCAGCCGGTACGCGCCCAAAATCGTCCATTCCGGTCGAAACCAAGGTAATTGACGAGAACATCTCGCCCGATCGGCTCATTTCGCCGACCAGATCCGCCAGCGCCGACGACACGCCGGGGTTAAGCGACGAGAATTCGTCGGTCACGAACGTGAGCCTGATACCACTCATCGGGCCGTTTGAATGATCGACGGATGGGTATTCCGGACCCAGTCGATACAGACCCCCACCCCTTCGTCGAAGGAGATCTCAGGCGTCCCCGTCAGAGCGAAGGTCCTTTCATACGGCAGGGCCTCCTCGACCGTCAACCGAAAGTAGCGGTCGGAGTCCACCGGGAAACGCCCACCTACCGCCTTGACGGCATCGCCTACGATCGCCATCGTCTGCCAGAGCGAACGAGGAATCCGTCGTATTTTCGATCCCGAAAAGGCTACTGAAAAGGCGTTCATCCAGTCCGCGTTGTCCATTGGCGCATCGGTCACGTAAAAGACCCGGCGATCGACCGACTCCGCCGGGACATCAAAGAGCAGTTGATGCATCTGGCTCACCACGTTGCCGACGTATCCATAATATTTCCTGATGGGCCTGAATCCGGGGTGAACATAATATCGTTTGCCCAGATAGCGCCACAATTCGAAGGGAAACGCTGTGTGCCACGGCCCCCAGATATTCGTGGGCCGGACGACGACCCACTCACAATCCAGTTCGGCGCCTCGCAGTATCGACTCCGATTCCGCCTTGCTCTCGCCATAGGGCGTATACGGCAGCAGGTATTCATCGCTCTCAGGAAAGACGCCTGGACGCACCACGTATTGGGTGGATGTATGCATATAACGCTTGACGGACGGGGTCGCCCGCACACAGTCCACAACGCTCTGAGTACCCGCGGTGTTATCCGGAAAATCGGCGATGGTTCGGCCGTTCAGATTGGCCTTGGCTGCCAGGTGCAGCACATGCGTCGGCGCGAAGCGGGAAAAAATCTCCAGCAGGTCCTCATGATGCTTGATGTCGCAGCACTGCCAAAAGGCCCGGTGGGCGTCGATATTCGGGGCCTTGCCATCCACATTCAGGATCTCGACGTCGCCGCCGCACAACCGTTCGATAAAATGGGTCCCGATGAACCCGCTACCGCCTGTTACCAAGACTCTTGCCTTTTTCAAGATCAACACCGCTATATATGATGATTAGAGTAATTATTCCATGCAGCCGGAAAAACCATAGCCTGCCAGGAACCCCGCGCCGGTCTCGATCCGGCACCCACTACTCACCCCCGGCCGACCGCCGTTTCGCGGCAATCAGCCAACTGGCTGGTAACAGGGATCTAAGTGGACCCTTAATACATTCACTCAGCATTCTCGCCAGATAGAAGGGCACGACCCTGACGGCACCGTAGTAGGGCTTGGCAATGCGCATATACTCCCGGTACGTCCGTATCCGCTCGGTACGGGAGACGCCTGTAGAGTCCATAACGGCCATAGGCGCGCCAAAGTTGACCAAGCGATGGCCTGAGACATATAACCACACCACGAATTCGTAGTCAGCCGCGATACGATACTTGGTGTCAAAGGGATGTTCGACCAATAATCGGCGCCGAACCAGCATCGCCTGATGGGAGAACGGCATACCTTGCCAGATCCGTTCCAGCGGATGACAACGGCATGGCAATAGCTCGCCCTCAATGTCGTAATAGCAATCTCCATAGATCAAATCCGCTTCTGAGCCTGAGGACAAGGCCTCGGCGAGCACCCTTTCATGGCAAAGCCAATCACCCGCATTGACGAAGATGACCCACTCGCCGCTTGCCCTGGATACCGCCTTGTTCATCGCATCGTATATGCCACGGTCGGGCTCGCTGATCCAAACGGCCAGTCGAGCCCGATAAGACTCTATGATCGCCTGTGTCCCATCCTGGGATGCCCCATCGACAACAACGTATTCGATGTCTACGCCTTGCTGGGCCAATACATTGGCGAGGGTCTTCTCGATGCAGGCGGCCGCATTATAGGTGACGGTTATGACCGTAACATCAGACGCACTGGCGCGAGGAGACAAATCAGGCGTTTTGTTCATACTGGCAGAAGCTGATGCCGGAAACCGGGATAATTCATATGCCGACCCCAAGCCATTCGCATGCCTTCATATAGACCGATATCAAGACGATTTTCGACCCTGAAAACCCTATCGTTAGTTGAGAAGTGTCATCAAAAGCGGGCCTAGCCAGCATCGAATTAACTCTTTTTTCATGATGATATTACAATCCAGCCCTGTACACAGCAGGTCTATAAAGGATGAAACTCATCCAATACACCAACGTATCATTTCAATAATGATCTCTATGGTCTTCGTAGGGACGTCATCCTGCAGTGCTCTAGAACATCGAGAGCATGGCCGTGAACAGGCTTGTCTCCAAAATTGGCTCAGCGACTCATATAGCAGATCATAGATCCATGGCATCAATCACGTAATTTATGGAGTGTCCGGCAACCCGCCGCCGTGGGCCGTCTATCAAGAATGACGCCAATTTAGCAAATGCCCAGAATTTGTAAAAGCTCCCTCCTTAGATTGAACGTAATCGGTTCCGCAGTAGAAAACGACTTGGCAGAATATGGATGAAGAACCTGCTCTCTAAATATGAGTCGGACTAAAATATCTTTGTCGTAATCTGGGTGCGATGAGCGATATTCCTCCTACTTCGATACTAGTTCCAGACGGGCATTCAAACTTTATGTTCAATATACCTTCTACCGCAGGGAATAGAGGAACTTGTACATCCCGAGTACCCAAGAAATAGGACCGGTTGGTGCCATCGTTCAGCACGTCAAAAGCAATTTCCCCATACTTTGCTGATCTATTCCTTCGCGAAAGAAGCAATAGATCCTTTAGGCTCGGGCCGCCTTTCAGGACGATAGGGACCGAATGACCAGCGCTATAGGATGCGGATGCAGGTTGACACCCCCGCCAACCTGGGTAAGTTAAAATCATATTGATCCGCCATAGGGGGTTAGCAACACCCTTTGGCGAGGCTTGCTTCGGAACATGGGCCTTGATACGAAACAATACCTTATCATCGTGTTGAATAGGTGTTGCATCGACCTGCAATTCTGAAAACGGGATGGTGTATATCGTCGAAACAGGAATGGCAGCTGGCAGCCTAATTGCCGGGATGCGGCTAAAGCACTCCATCAGCAAAAGTATCGGGAAAACCATCACGGCTATCCAACCGTAGGCATTCACGCCGTAAGGATTACCACGTTGCCGAAATCTGCCACTAAACGATAGCGCAACACCAATTGATGTCAGCGGAATAAGAAGAAGCTCGAGGTTGTCTATGCTATAGCGCTGGTTATAGAGGGCAACGGATGTTTGCAATATCTGAAGCACAATACCCATGCCGATAATCAGTATAAAAGTTTTCCTATAACGAATAGCCCATATTAAGGAAACGATGACGAAGGTCCATTCAATAAGACGCCATACCATGATCAGAAGTGGCGTTTGCACGAGGAATATTACCCAAAATATCTTCCCTATATACCAGCTCCCTAGCTCCGTAAGTGTACGATCCTTCAGAAATTGAATGGCAGCTGCAGATACGGCCTTATACCCAGTTATATCCCTAAAACTTATGCTTTCATATGACATTCCCAGGTATGGCGGCTCCATACCATTAGCCATAATGTGGGTTCCGTAGAACAACACCCCAGACGAGTTCGTATCCAGAGTTGGCAACCCAAAAACAAATAGGTTCTTTATCAAAAACACAATCGGAATAAACAACCCAAGCGCTAGTGAATATAGAACATACCGATTCACCCCGAATTTGATATTGAAAAGGACAGATAAAACACCTACCACTAGAAATAATATTGCAGGATAAAACCAAACCGCTCGCATGAATATCGATATGGTCAATGCAAATGCCGAAACAAATATCGCCCACTTGCAACATGACAGGGTCCTCTCCAAGGCCCAAAACCAGAGTAACGTAAAGAGATAGAATGGGGCCTCACTTAATGCCGTGGGTATCCATAGATGGAAATATGGAAATACCGAAAAGAGCATTGCCGAAATGATTCCAGCGGTCCGCGAATGGAGCTGGGAGGTCAATGCGTAAATCAAAATAATCATGGGTACGCCAGCGACCAGATTGGCGACCTCAACGTTACCAACATCCGCGCCGAACAGGGCAATCCACAAATAGGGTCCTGGCGTTACAAACACATAATCCGGGTCAACAAATAGCTCGATACCACGCTCAACAAAGGCCTTAGCGAATGGCAAGTATGTAACCAAAATATCTGCCGTTGGATCGCTATTCAGGTGAGGAATGGCAGCAACCAAATACACTAGCACGGGAATCAACAACAAGCTATGTGGCCACGCCTTCGAGACCATTCGGCCCATCGTTTATCCCCGGGTAATTACGGCAATGCCGCAGACAATCAAGATTACGCCAAAAATGTATTGCACATGGAAACGCTCACCGAACACCAGATAGCTACCAACAGGCACCAGAACAAATGCAAGCGCCATGATCGGGTAAACCCGACCTAATTCAACTTTCTGCAGTATCCAAACCCATGTAATCGAGGTCACGCCATACAACAGCATGGCAAAGATCAATGGCACAAGGGCTTTGCCATTAAAAAGCGAACCCGTTTCCGACATTGATATAGCACTTGTCTTGAATAGCAGCTGCCCTATTACCAGCCCAAACACACAAAGCAACGCCGAAATATATACTGACATGGTATCAATTATCTTTTTTGACAATTGCGTGGAATGCAACAAATAGATTCAGATCAACTGAGGGAAACGGTAGGGGCCACCATGACTCTTTAGCGACAGGAAAATAATGCCTCAAGATAGCTATAAGGTTGACACAGGAATTGACATGCTCTCTAGCCATCACATAGTCATACGCGACCCCCATCGACAATGCATTCCCGCGCGGACCCAAATGTCGGCCCAGACGCCACGCAAGGCCGGGGTCAGTTGGGATAAGAACGGAAAGTACACCGCCATGCTTGACAATCCTATACCATTCCTTTAGCACCAGATGGGGCTGGTAAATATGCTCTAGCACATGAACCGCTATCAATCTGTCGAAGGAGTCATTCGAATAGTTCAGGTCTTTACCTTCCTGAACCTCGAAGCTTACACGGGCACTGGGTATCGCCTTTTCAAGCTTACTTCTCGCAATCTCCAGAGTTTTACCATCGATATCAGAAAAGGTATATTCATCGTAGGTGTGGCGAACGAATTGAAAATGCTCGCCGGTACCGGCCCCAACCTCCAGCACTCGCCGGAAATAATCGTCAGGCCCGTAAGCTTTCTCGACGAGCTTATGGCTAGCACACATAGCAAAAGCCTGCATCGGGCTGGAATAATTCGAGCAATCATATAGTTTAGAAAAATTCTCCCGGTATTCCGCCCACGCCGCATCTTCACCCTTTTCATTAATCCCGGTGTTGTCTGGCATACAAATTCACCGCCTTATGTTGGTGGAATGGTCTTTTTGGCACCGAGCTTATGTCATAGCTTAGAAAAGATAATATTAGCTGAAGACCGACGATGACCGGTAATGCGGCAAGCATCACTGTCCCGGGCGCCGAAACTACTCCGCTGACCATTGAATGCATCCACTGGTAGCTTCCAAACAACGCCCCAAATAGGAAAAAAGACAATCCGACTGGAAGCTCGACTGATGCCAGCGACATATCCCTGAGATAATAATTATAAAAAATCCGCTTACCGAAATTACGCATGTGCTTGATAAAGAATTCGATACTCACCTTTGATATCTTGAGATTACTTACTTCATCGGCGTACTTCGAATCCATGGGTATATCCACCACGACAGCCCGCAATACATTGAGCCGGAAAAGCATATCTGTTTCAAAAAAATATCGTCTGCTTATTTTGTCAAAAGGCAAATGTCTGATAATAGATGAGTGGATAGCCGTGTAACCATTTGTGGGATCAAACAGATCCCAATACCCAGAAGATACTTTTGTCATGAAGGATAAAATGGCATTCCCAAACAATCTAATTTTTGGCATGGCCATCGTCCCTTCGATATTGAAAAATCGATTCCCTTTCGCATAGTCAGCGTCTCCTGAAGCGATCGGAGCAATAAAATCTACTATGAGATTCGGGTCCATCTGCCCATCCCCATCGAGCTTGATTACGATAGCCGCACCACCGTCGACTGCCGCCTTGTATCCGGTCATGGTAGCGCCACCCACACCTAGATTTTTTTCTGTTTTTAGGACGACAACCCGATCATCATTGCATTGCGTCCTTACGAGTTGGCCAGAACCATCCGGACAATGATCATCTACAATATATATCCTGGAAACCTCCGGCCCTATGTGAGCGATGACATCAAGAATATGTTTAGTCACTTTATAGCATGGCACCACTACTACAACATCTAGAGTAGAACATGCCCGCACATGTTCTAGACCCTCACCAGGATATGGGCAGGATTTACGATTCCGGATTGCTCGCATTGGGTTTATTTGGCTATTTCATCCACTAATTTTTTTGATAATAGCATATGGGCACCTCTTAGCGCTTTAGTGACTTGATAGCAACGCCCAGAAATATCTTCCTATTTCGCATAACCGCATCGACCTGTGCCCATAGCCATCCACCTTGCGCTATAACCTAAGAAGGGCTATGAGAGGCTGTCTTCGTCAGCACGATCATGGGATAAGCAAAGTGCCGAGCAAAAAATCGCGGGAAGGCATCCTCCAGCCAAAACAGAAGCTTGAACATGACCCTTCCGATGAAGTTATCCGGGAAAATCAGGCGTTGCTGCCTTGCGGTAAATGATCGCCATGGAAAGATATCGATATCCGCATCATCGGAGAATCTATTCCACCACTCGAGGGGATGAAGCTCAAAATACAGAGCCTCTTCATCCTGAGATCGTCCACCGGATTTCAGTTTTCGCAGTTTTCCAAGAAAGGAGCTGATCATGGCATTCGGGTTGCTGTAAATGATGATCAACGGTTGCCCGGCCCGAGTAATGTTCAAGAGTTTTCGAACCGCCTCCTCCTGCCGGTCGATATCCATATGATAAATCGTATGCAAACTGATCGAGCAATCGAAAAAATTCGGTTCGAAAGCCATATCGAAAAAACTTCCGCACAAGAACTCACCGCGATCGCCAATGCGTTTCTTAGCGACATCGAGCGCCTTCTTCGAAAGGTCAACACAAAAGCGCTTGTCGTAACCGCTCGAAAACTGCAAATATTCCGGGTACTGAATCGGACCAGAGGCCATATCCAGCATGTAGCGTCCACTCGGGGGAATATGGCGCGCAATCCTCAAGCGACAACGGCTTACGTAATCCGATGCGCAAGGACGAACATCTTCCCAACGGCGGGCATCCTCGGTAATACCATCGGCTTCATCCCAGCCTGATGAATTGTAAAAGGAAGATACTTTCTCTTCGGCATCAACGCCCATCGTCATTCACTCTCTTTGTTCTGATAACATCAACTCGACAACAATATGGGAAAACATCCGTACAATGATGGGGCTGCCACCTTCCGATTCGCCGCCTACTACGGCCGCGAACCCTGATCAGAGTCTATGCCCAACACCCGCCGGTAAACGGCTAAAGTTTGTGACGCACACTCTTCCCATGAAAAATCCCCTATCCGTTCTCGTCCCTTCCGGATCAAGTCGGCTCTTGTCTCAGGCGCGTAGACAACCTCCTCGATGGACTGACATATCTCATCGATACTACGAGGGTTGAATGTAATCGCCGCGCTTCCGACGACTTCAGGCAACGAACTCGTATTGGCGCACACAACCGGACAATCACACCTCATCGCCTCCAAGGGCGGTATACCAAACCCCTCATAGATCGACGGATAGACAAACACCTCGGCGTGGGTATACAAGCTAGCCAATAGTCGGTCATCACCGCTCATATAGACCAACCGCTTATCCGGAATATTCATTTCCTGCAGCGCAAGCCGCTCGTCTTTCCCGAGATCTCCGCCGCCAAAACATACGATTCGAAAATCGGAACGCAGCTGACTGGAAGCGGCGTAGGCGGATAGTAGACCACGAAAGTTCTTGTACCCCCACCGGGATCCCACATATAGGAGATAGGGCTCTTTCAACACTCGGGGTGCGCTTGGGTCGTTTTCCAACGAGCTAGATAGATATATTACCGTTGTCTTTTCAGGTGGAATCCCAAAGAAGTCGATCAGGTCCCGTCTTGTATTTTCGGAAATACAGATAACGTGATCGCTCTCCAAGGCCATTGTCTTTTTTATGATAGAAGTTTCGTTCCCAGCCCCATAATCCGCCTCGAAACGCTCATGAATCATGTCGAAAATTGTCAGGACTCGTCGCCCAACTCCTGATGTCGGGCGAATCCTGGAAAAATAAGTGTGATGAACGATATCGGGCCTGATTCGATCGATATTGTAATTGGAAATGAGCCGGTTTACAGCGCCAAACATCCGTCCCGACCCAGGAAATTCCCATGGAACAAAGATCCCATCGCAGCGTCTTGGGCTCAGTTCCTTGAGATATTCATTAATGTAAAAGGGCGCCAAAATCGACACATCAACGTCATCCTGATCATCTAGGCGGCTCGCAAGCTCGCAAAAATAACGGGGGATACCGCCGTGTTTCAGCAACGTAAAGATCTGGTGATCGTAAACAACATTCATGAATCTTTTTGAGAACCCCTAACACTCATTTTGACATATCGAGGCGTAAAACCCTTGTCGTCAAACCAACTGTAGCCCTCCTGGACGGGAACAATTTGCAAAATGTAACTACCCGGCTCTTCGGGTACGTCGATCAACAAATCAATATTAACCGATGCACCTGCCGCAATCGATGAAGTGGGCATTTCCGTCCGCGCCCCTTCAAACCAAATCATAGTGCCTTGAGCATCCAAAATATGATAGGACACCTTCAACGGATAATCGTCAACGGAAACCCAATCACCTCTAGCGTTATTTTTTAGCGTCACAGGCAAGGCAAAGGGAATACCCGAATCGACGTCAATAGATTCATCGACACAGACGATTTCTCCTTCAGCATCCTTGACTAAAAGTTCAGCCTCGAATTGCAAGACACATAGCCTGGCCAAAGAAGACAACAACCCCATCATCATAGGATCTTCTTCTGGCGATTCTTCCAGCACATACTTTGCCTTATCTTCTTCCAAAGATAGATCGTATTTTTCATGAATATATTTGACATGAGGCGCAGAGATCGCAACTACTTCGCGTGCCTGCTGAGCGGATAGACCCATCTTTTGCCCGGATACCCCCATAAGTCCCACACCGAATTTTCGGCTAAATACGTGACTTGGGATATATTTACTGAGTCCCTTCTGGCCCAACTCTTGAATAAGAAGATTACCGAAGATAAGCCCCATGAGAGACATGCTCTCATTCGTCCGGTGGGGTAGCTTACACTCTCCAATTACTTGATCAGGTACGTGCAAGTAATGTAAAAGATCAGATACGACATCGCCATCGTACAAACAGGAACGCTCAAACTTCCTAACGACGATGTTTCGCTTTCCGAAAACACGTTCAAGACGCCCAAACCTTTCAATATATTCGGGCAATGGCGGATATCCATCCACAAATCCTATCTGCCCAAATCTCACTCTTTGACTCATTGCGCTGAGGGTATAAGAGAGTGGCGGGCGAACATAAACGAGCACCCTAATCCGATTGGCAAATTGCGAGGCAAATTTCTTAAGTTCCCTTAATTCGTCAGCGTTTAGATTTACAAACCCCTCAAAGGAAAAAACCAACGACTCACAAGAAGGTGCGACATTGGCCCAACGAACAATTTCGTTAACTCTCTTTTTATCCCGATCCTGGATAACCTCAAGATCGCCTAGGCCTTGCCCTTTATTCAACTGGCACTCGACAGGGTTTTCAGAAAAATATGAGGCCAATTCGGCATGCCATACGCCAGGAGCATACGCAACATGCCCATCATCCAGCAATAAGGTTCGTGCTCTATCTAATGCATCTTGAATTGAGGATGATCCTGCCTTGTCGATACCCGCATGGATAACGACTTGGCGGAATTTTTTAGCCCTTTTGAACATACCGTGCCCCGTGAAAGGTAAATTGATCCCGATTTGGCCAATCGCACGACTGGAGAAAAGATTTTTTAAACCGCCCTACAATCGATCCAAATGTCAAATAATATGCAAGCGTTAAGCCGGCGATGACCTTAGACAACGCTCACGAAGACTCTCTCCCTACAATGTACCCGACCTAGTCCCTCAGCATATATGGCGCTGGCAATGAATGTCAGTCATTTAGGGCTGACCGATAGGCCGCCTTCGTCTTCTGCGCACATATCCCCCAGCTAAATTGCTTGGCCCGCGCCAAAGACTTTACAGACATATCTTCCTTTAGAGACGGTTGGCTATAGATGTCGTACATTGCCTGGCTCAGCGCATCAGAATCTTCAGGTGCGACCATAATGCCTGCGTCACCGACGACCTCTGGAAGCGAAGAGGTATTAGATGTAACAACCGGCACACCGCATTGCATCGCCTCCAAAGGCGGAAGGCCAAAACCCTCGTAAAAAGAGGGATAGACAAACATCATCGCTCCGCTATATAGCGGAGCCAAGTCTTCATCGGGTAGATAACCGGTCACAATGATTCGCATTTTGATAGACGCATTCGACATCTCCTCGAAGATATGATCGAAATCCCAGCCCTTGGATCCTACCAGTACAAGGTTCAAATCCCTGATCTTCTGCTCCTCCAACATGCGCGCAAAACATCTGATGGTCTGGGCGATGTTTTTTCTCGGCTCCAAGGTACACAGGCTAAGAATATAAGGCTCGTCGGGAATTCCATATTTCTCGCGAATGCCCCTAATTATCGCGGCATCATGACATGGCCAAAACACCTCAGAAGCAGCCAGCGGCGTCACGAACACTCTGGATGGGTCAATGTCCTTATAGTTACACAAATCGTTCTTGGTCGATTCCGATATAGCGAGCACCCGATCCTCTGGACCGATGCACGCGACTACGTCATTAATTAGATGGCTCTCGTCAAATTCGAAATATTTCGGGAATAGGATCGGAATCAAATCATACACGGTAATGAATTTTTTCAGTTTATTCGAGGTTCGGACTTTTTCAGGGAACGGATAGAATGTCGCATGAAAAATATCTGCTTTGTCGAGAAACCGAGAATCCAAGCTTGGATTCAAGGAGTCAAGCGCGTGGAACCGAGAGGAAATCACTCTCTGCATGACACTCAATGCCTTTTCGGCGCCCTCAGGTTCATGGTAATGATGAGTTATGAATTGCAATAGCGCACGCCGTAGGCCGCTACCTTTGGAAAAATGCTCGCCAAATGGTACAAACTCCTGACCTAAATACTTTCGTGTTTGGAGATATTGGAGAAATGTATTGTATGCGCAATACCTCATATTCACTTCCGTTGATTCATGAAGCTCTAATGCCAAATTCTCAATTACTCTCGCGATACCCGTTCGCGCGCGCTTTACGTAATACCCGACTCCAAGCACGGATAGGTCATACAGAACATTCATTTATCAAGCCTACTGGGGAACAGAAAATATTTTATTAATTTCCCAATGAAACGAATTGGCTTCGTGAGTTTCCACGAAGCACTGTTATACAGAGCGCTCAGATCCGTCTCGTAGCGTTCCGCTTTGATGCGATACTCCTCCGCTTTTTCCCGATACTCCTGGACCCATTGCGACGCCCTAATCTGACCAATTGTTGCATAGTCATCAAATACGTTGGGCTGAACAGAAAAATCCGATGCAAGCTCATTGTGCTCCGCTGAAATATAGTACCTATTTAGGCCATCGAAATAGGCAAATGAATAGCCGTAATCGACAATCAATGGCTCCCACTCCTCATAGGAAGGAACACTGCTATTCGGTTGCGTCGCCTCTATGATCACAATCCATGGACGCCACCGTTCAAAATCCATCCCTTTAATCACCTCGCTCTCGAAACCCTCAACATCTATTTTCAAAAAGTGAATTTCGCCGGTTACATACTCATTGCATATGCTGGTCAACGTTCGCACGGGGACCCTTGACTCGACCACTTCATGGCCCTCTTCAGCGTGTTTGGCCGCAACGTCGCGACTCAATGATGCCCACCCTCTGACTGAGGGCACATCATACAAGGTCAATTCGCCTTCATCTTTCGCACCCAAGGCAACGGCTAAATTAATGTCTCGTGTGCGGGCCGCGACAAGCGCCTGGTGGTGACCGGGAAGGGGTTCGATATTAACCCCCCGCCAACCCCGTTCATAAAAGGCCTTTGTCACCGAGTCCTGTTCCGGATCATTCGCACCGACATCGATATAAAACCCGCCATCAATATTGCCTAGTGCGCGCCAAAGCAACACATCTTCCAAGTTTTGCGCGTAGGAGATAAATGTCACAACTTACCCATTCCAAAAAGTCCATCCACGTTATTCGATGCGATTGTCTTAGCATATCTCCTGATTTTTTCTTCCGGCCAATCCCACCATTTTTCCTTCAATAATGTCGCAATCACGACAGAGTCAAATCGATAACGAATTACCTTTGCAGGATTGCCAATGACAATCGCATAGGGCGGAACGTCGCCTCGGACTACTGCTCTAGCGCCAATAATGGCGCCATCCCCAATTTTCGAGCCCGAAAGGATACATGCCTCATGACCAAGCCATACATCATTTCCAATCTGAGTTATCTCATTGTCATCACCGCAATCGGCACTCCAATCAGCATAGCCCTCAATACCAAGATATAGCTTCAGTGGATGCGTAGTAATGAACCCCATTGGATGGTTTCCGCCGGAAAACACGGATACCCCTTCTGCAAACGAACAGAATTTTCCAATTTCAATACGATTGTTCGCATGATGAGGACGAAGTAAGGGTGGGGTAGTCGCATACGTACCACGCCCTATTGTTATACGTGCATCATCAGAAGTGAGATCATGAAACAGCATTATTGTGCCTCATTATCTTTTGTGTGCTCTCGGATTCACCATATTCACGCTCGATCAAAATCGTTGGGTCAAGCCAAGTAAGGCCATGAAATGTCGGCTTGTCAATATTCACCACATCAAACACTAGACTATTTTCAATCCACTCATAATTGCTTTCTATATGAGTATCCGTGCCGCAAAGTGCGGTAGAGAATGAATATGATCCAGGGCCAAGAGTACATGAAAAAGTTAGAGAAAAATTAATCTCCTCGTCCTTCTTGAGATCTGACTGCTCATGATTTATCTGTGATGTATTTATTCCCCAAACAGCCGTACCGTAAACATCTCGTATCATCAATCCAAGCGTGAGCTTCGGTAGCTCGGAATGTATTTTTACCCTTATCCGCAACTCAACATCCTGACTCACCCTAGCCACTGAAACATCTTCCTTCGTCGCCGCATCAAGCAAGGAAATTGACGCGATATTTGCATCTTGGGTGCCGCTTTTTGTTTTCAACCAGCCGCCCTTTCCTCGCTCCTGTATAATCGTTTGATTACTATTTTCCTTGGTCGCGATAAGGGCATTGTAATAATCTGTAATCAGATCAGCGGCCCCCTCTTTTAGCAGGGTCCCTTGACCAAATAAAAGGGCTCTGTTGCATACAGTCTTTATGGTTCCGATATCATGAGAAACCAAAAGGAGTGAAGTACCGGAATCCTGGAATTCGCGAATTCTCGTCATGCACTTATGCTTAAAGTAGCTATCACCAACTGAAAGCGCTTCGTCAACAATCAATATATCTGGGCGGAAAGCGATCGCCACAGAAAAGGCCACTCGCACTCGCATACCGCTTGAATATGTGCGCACCGGCTCATCAAAATATTCGCCTATCTCGGCAAACGCCTCGATTTCGGGAATAACCTGATGTATTTGTTCCGCCCCAAATCCCATGAGGCCGACCGCATGGAATGCATTCTGGCGCCCCGTCAGTTCTGGGTTGAACCCCATCCCAAGTTCGAGTATTGCCGAAATCCGGCCATTGACCTGGATCTCGCCTTCGGAGGGCTGCAGGGTTCCGGTAATCATTTTGAGCAGCGTGCTTTTACCGGCGCCGTTCTGGCCGAGGATGCCGATTGCCTCACCGGCCTGAATTTCGAAATTTATGTGTCGCAGGACCCAGTGTTCACTAGACGGCCGATAGGCCATTCCAAACCATCGTGCGAAGCGATGCCACTCGGAGCTATAGCTCCGAAAGGACTTGCCGAGGTCTCGGACGCTCAGCACACTCACAGAACATCCACCATTTCCCCGCTGGCGCGACGAAACATGAAGAGACTCAACAACGACAGAATCATAGCGACGCAAAAAATCACTGTAAAACTGCCGAGTGACGGGGCTTGATTATAGACCAGTACCTGGTGATATGCGCTGACGATCGGGTACATGGGATTCAGGTTCAGCAAGCCACGATAGGCCTCGGGGATGATGCTTTCCGGGTATATCACTGGCGTAAACCAGAACCACACCTGCAATACGATGGGAAATCCCTGCCCGATATCCCGCAGAAAGACATTGATGACGCCCAGGATCAACCCAATGCCCAAACCAAGCGCAACTACCGTGAGCGTGAGCGGGATCAGCCAAAGCAAGGCAGCGCCAAAATTATGGCCGAGCAGGACAAAGACCAGCATCATGGCAATGAACAACAATACATTGTTAAAAAGGCAAGCGCCGACGACAATACTAGGCAGGGTGATGCGCGGAAAGCTCATCTTTTTCATGAGCTCCCCGTTCGCAATAAAGAGACTGAGACAGCGGCTAACAATCTCGCTAAACAATGTCCAGGCCAAAAGGCCCGCCATTAAGTAAATGGCGTAGGCATACTTATTCTCGATTGCCGGTAGCTTCGCGGTTATCAGATTGGATAGCACAAGCGCATACATGGCCACCTGAGCCAACGGGTTAATGATCATCCAGAGCGCGCCCAATTTGCTACGTGCAAAACGTACGCGGAATTCGTTCTGAATCGAGCTGAAAACGAACTGGCGATAAAACCAAAGACCCTGAAGCATCTTATACATAGCGATTAGACTCGATGAGATCCCAGCAACTTCAGGTCATCTTCAACCATATCCTGAACCATGGATTCAAAGCTGTGCTCGCACCGCCACCCCAGGTCCCTTCTGGCTCTGGAGGAGTCGCCGACAAGGACCTCCACCTCGACCAAACGGAAAAACCTGGGATTCACCCGTACCCGCACGATCCCTTCCTGATCGATGCCAGTTTCCTCGACGCCCTCGCCGTGCCAGGACAGTTCGAACCCCGCCACCTTGAAGGCGTGCGCCGCAAACTCCCTGACGGTATGCACATGCTCACTCGACAGCACATAGTCGACGGGGTTGTCCTGTTGCAGCATCAACCACATTGCCCGGACATAGTCCTCGGCATGGCCCCAGTTACGTTTCGCGCCGAGGTTGCCGAGTTCGATCACGTCCTTCGTCCCCATCTTGATCTGGGCGACGCCGTGGGTGATCTTCCGTGTCACGAAATTCAGTCCGCGGAGCGGAGACTCGTGATTGAACAACAGCCCTGAGCAGGCGTATAGCTTGTATGCCTCGCGATAATTAGCGACGGTCCAAAATGCCGCGGCCTTGGCGACCGCATAAGGGCTTCGGGGATGAAACGGCGTGTCCTCGTTGGCGCGGCCGCCTTCGGTGACGCCGAAGCACTCCCCAGAAGATGCGTTGAACAACCGGGTATCGAGCTTTAGGAAGCGCATGGACTCGAGGATGTTCAGGGCGCCGAGGGTGTGGCTCTCAAGGGTCTCGACCGGCATCTCAAAAGACAGGCCCAGCGAGCTTTGTCCCGAGAAGTTGTAGATTTCGTCGGGCCTCACCTTATCCAAGGCCTGCGCTACGCTGCGGAAGTCGACTAGCGACATGGATTCATATTGAATCCGTTCCCGAATACCGAGACGGGCCAGATTCGAAAAAGATGAGGCCCGAGCGTCCCTGGATGTACCGAAGACCGTATACCCTTTTTCCAGGAGCAACCGTGCCAGGAAGGCGCCATCCTGGCCGGATATACCGCATATCAAAGCCGTTTTAGTCATTGCATTCATATACCTGTTCTGCGCGAACGATCAAGGCCCGTCACGGCTGCGCCGCAGATTTTGTGATCATCATAAAATCCTTTGAAAATTCAACGCTTGCGGGCGCGATATTCAGGCTCGCCTGACAATAGGACACAAAACGATCCGCATCCCCATAAATCATGGGCAATAATTCATATAAAGAATTAAAATGTTCGGCAATCAAGCGGTAGTCGGTTTCATAATCATGGGCAGCCAGATTGCGCGTCGCTCTATAGATCTGCCAGGTCTCTACGGAGTCGATGACGCCCGCCTTTTCATAAAAAGAAAGCACCTTCAGGAAGCTGTCAAAGGGTTCCCCCGCCAACAAGGCCGCATGTCGCATGGCCGAGGCAAGCGTGTCCTGCAGTTTTGCGAATCGTTCATTGATAGCGGCCAATGATTCGAACAGGCCAATGTCTCGCCGAGCCGCCTCGAGTGCCACCGCATCAAGCGGCCAACTCAGTTTTCGGCGGGACGCATCGAGAAAAAAAACACATCGCTGCATCGCTTCCAACAGCTCTGCAAGATGGCCGCGCTTAGCATCTAATATGCCGTTTTTCATGCAGGGGCCTTCAATTTTATTGCCTGGCTCCGCGCGATCACTTGAAACGGTGTACGTGCAATCCGGCGGTCATATGCAACGATATCCACCGGCAGCCCCAGATCCGCCTCCAAAGCGATCTTAATACGAGCCTGATCCAGGAGCGGCAGGTGATCATCCGTCTCAATCAGCAAATCGACATCGCCGCCGCGGGCCTGATCATCCAGCCGCGAGCCAAAGAGGTATACCTCGAACATCCCATTGATGCTTCGGGATACCGCAGTCAGTACGGACCGTGTTTGATCTATTGTAAGTCGCATATTCGTTTCCACTGTAAACCCGGCTCAGGGGAAAACTCGCGTAGGTTAGGTTTCGCAGGCTCAGCGCCAACCTACATTCATTCGCGAGCGATTCAAATCGAACGAACTCATCGTTATCCTCAAACATCCCCAAATCTATCGATCATCGCATCGGTAAACAGCAGCAAATCATCCAGCCCGGATTCGATAATGGCTTGCACCACGCTCACGTCGACTTTTTGATATTCATGGATGACGATGTTGCGAAAACCCACCATGCGTTGCAATCGTTCGCACAAATCGTCAGATATCAGCGCTGCCTTTGCCAGAAAGGAAAAAGACTCGCGACTTTCATTGGGAATACCCAGTTGTTGGGTTTTGATCACTACATTGGCCAGATCGATGGATTGCTCACACGCGCGCGCGATATTTAGAATAGCCGCATCCTGCCGGCTAAGATCATTGCGGAAACCACCGTCCGCCAATTGATATTCTTCTTTGGCGCGCTTGATGCAGCGTTGAATGCTCTGAATTTTATTGAGCATCACATCGTTCATATCTGAACGGCTCGTTTGGTCTCGTAGAAAGATTGCAGTATACCGGCACGTTCCTCGTTCAGCTTTTGGTAGTAGGACATGACCAACATTTCAAACTCATCTGCAACATAGGTATCCGCACAATAGATTCGTCGCTCTGCATCAACCACCTCTTTTTGAAAGACCGTGGACACGAGGCGCAAATTTATCAGATCGACATCCTTGGAAAACCGCCGCTCAAGCGCGTGATGCAATGCCGTTGTATAGAGGATACCCAAGGCCTTGGCCTCACGAACGGGCAACAGCAAGGCGATATCGACATCGCTCGATACGCTCGCCTCTGCCGTTGCCCAGGAGCCAAACAGATAGATCGCCTGGACATGTGGGACATGGGCAAGACAGAGCTGTACCAGGTCACGTTCTTTGCGATCTATTTCGACATCCATCGAGCCAACCTCATTTTGACATATTTCAACCGATCTCTGGACACCAGAGCCAGAGCAGGATGTTCCGCTTGCACAGGTTCTCCATCTTAATCGCGGGCATGAAGATATTTTGCTAAGGCCCGAGTTGGTCGGGGACTCAGACAATTTGGCCATTTTACCCTCTCATGGGGTCAATACTCCAGAGACACCGAATGGAATCCTTTCTTTGAGGCCGCACAGAGCCGCAACACGGCCCGGGATCGACGTATTTTTCGACACGGCGCTGCGTGGCATATAACTTGCTTTGATTTCCTGGCGATACCGGACGATGCCCTACCCCGAGGACCGTCCACCCTTCAATGACATCGACTAAAGGCTGGCGGAGCATGAGTTATGCGGACAAACCTTAAGACCGAGCCATTCAAGAACGATCAGAAGCAGGCGTCCATCCCTCAAAATGACGGGATATTGACGCTCGAAACCGGAGAGGTGTCCGATGGCAGGCGGACTTTCCTCCCCGTTTCTGACCCGGACCTGACCGGCAATGAACGCGCCTATCTGCTAAATGCCTTTGATTCCGACAGGATTAGCGGATCAGGGCCGTTTGTCGAGCTTTTCGAGGCCGAGTTTGCCCGATTTTGCGGGACACACCATGCCCTAACGTGCTCCAGCGGGACAACCGCGCTACATCTCGCCTTAATGGCCGTCGGCGTCGGACCGGGCGACGAGGTCGTTGTCCCCTCATTGACCTATATCGCGACGGCGAATGCCGTCAGTTACTGCGGCGCGACCCCCGTCTTCGCCGACGCCGACCGCGATAGCTGGAACGCCGAAGCCGATCAATTGGCGCCCCTGATCACACCTAGGACCAAGGCGATTATCGTCGTTCACCTATACGGCAATCCGGTCGATATGGATCCGGTGCTGGAGCTTGCCAAGAGACATGACCTCGCGATCATCGAGGATGCCGCCGAGGCCCACGGGGCATGCTACAAGGGACAAAAGGTCGGTTCGATGGGGGATATCGGGACCTTTTCCTTCTATGGCAACAAGGTCATGACAACAGGCGAAGGCGGCATGGTCACGACGAACGACAAGGCGCTGGCCGACAGAATGCGGCTGATCCGCGGTCAGGGCATGGATCCTAAACGGCGTTACTGGTTTCCGATCATCGGCCACAATTATCGGCTGACAAACCTACAGTGCGCCATCGGTCTCGCTCAAATCGAGCGCATCGGCGAATTCATCGACGCAAGGCGGCGCTGCGAGGAACTGTATCTCGCCCATCTTTCCGATATTCATGGACTCGCTTTTCAGGCCCGCCAGCCTGATAGTCAGGGGGTCTCATGGATGTTCAGCATCTTGCTGCCAGACGAGGCCCTGCGGGACCGCGCGATGGGCCTCCTTGCCGAAAACAACATCGAGACCCGCCCCGTGTTCTGGCCCCTGCACACGATGCCGCCCTATCAATCACAACAGGCCCGCTGCCCAGTCACCGAACAACTGGCGCCGCGCGGCGTCAATCTACCCTCAGGCAGGCATGTCCGGGACGAGGATGCCCTTGAAATTGCGCGATTGATTCGAACGGTTCTGCAGTGAAGGTCGTTCTGTGGGGACTTCATGAGGCGGGCTATCGCGCACTGCGGTATTTGTTTGCCCAGGGACACGAAGTATTTGTCATCACTGATAACGCCCCCAGTCATATCCCCTCGGTCATCGAACTGGCTCGTTCGCTCGACCTGCCCTTGCTTGTTGCTCCATCAGCGGATGAAATGGCCGCGGCGGTTTCCACTTTCCAACCGGATCTCGGCATCTCCATGTACTACGCCGAGATCATCCCGAATGATTTGATCCGGATACCAAAGCTGGGCGGCTACAACTTCCATCCGTCGTTGTTGCCAAAACACCGCGGCTGTTTTTCCGCACCCTGGGCGATCATCGATGGAGATGCCCTGACGGGTGTCAGCTGTCACAAGATGTTGGAAGCAGTCGATCGAGGCCCCATCCTGTGTCAGCGCGCCGTCCCTATCGTCGCCGACGAGACGGCCTATTCGCTCTACCACAAGCTCATCGATTCGGCCATAGACTTGCTCGAAGAGGCCCTGGTCAAGGCGCCCAAGGCCTCCTCATTCCTCCGCGCTCAATCCGGCGAAGGCAGCTACCACAAGCGGGCGGTGCCGAGCGGCGGCCTGATCGATCCCGCCTGGGACGATGAACGGATTGATCGATTCATCCGCGCCCTCTACTTTCCACCCCACCCCCCGGCGCGGATGCGCATTGTGGAACGCCTTTATGACGTCGAGACCTTTACCGACTACCAGGCATTCGTATCCGGGGAAGGAATAGCTAAAAATCGGCCCCAATAGCGTATGTGACTATTCAGATTGCCCCTGATTGGGTCGAGGACAAGGAAAAACCGCGCAGTTTACTCATGGAAATGAACTGTTCAGCGTGTTTAGATTTGGTTCAGTACAAGGCATTTTCGCGCGGAGAATGTGCGTATATAGGCCATAGGTGATCATTCGAGTACGAAAATAACGCCGTAATGGGCCAAAAGATGAATTCGCTGAATAGCTACCCGAGGACGAAGTCGTAGGCCTGCTGATAGACCTCCCGAAATGGCGCCCAGGACATGCGCGCCTTCAATGCGCGAATCCGCTCAATCGAATCGCGGACCTGTGCATCTGAACCGAGGAAACGATCCAGAACCTCAGCGATCTCGCTCGGTGAGTTGGCGTCAAAGACGAACCCCTGACCGTCGAGCGTATTCTCCAGCTCCGGCAGATTGGCGACCGCCACCGGTTTTTCAAACTGTATGGCCTCAAGCATGGGCCCCGAGTTTTGTTCAAACAGCGAAGGCACCACAACCATGAGGCTGGCCTGATAGAGCGCGCTCATTTCTGCCGGCGTGACCCGGCCTACCGTGATGATATGGTCAACCACGCCCTCATCCTCGGCCATGCTCTCAACGACGGCAGCATGTGGGGAATGATTGTCCGTAAACACGCAATGGGCGTCGATCCCCTTCCGCTTCAGGATCGCGATCGCCTTGACCAGCGCCACGTGGTTCTTGTGCGGCCACATCCGCGCCGGGTAAAAGAAATATCGCTCGGGTAGCGCGAACTTTCGCACAGTCTGCTCCACGACATCCGGGGCGACGAAATCAAAGGTCTTCATGGGGCCATAGGGGGCATAAAAGACGCGCTCCTCGGGAACACCGAGAAATTTGATGGCGTCCATCTGTGTTTGCCTGGAGTGCACAACCAAGGCCGAGGCGGCACGCTGGGTCGGGTACCAGACGTTGCGGCGGCCATTGATATCCGACTCCGAGAAAAATTCCGGCAAGTGTTCGTGCTGATAGTCGTGGGGGTTCAGGATATAGGGAAACCGGCTCGAGATCGCGTGCTCGCAGATCAGTTGAATCGGGACATGAACCAGGTCCGTTCGCTGATCCTCAAGGTGTTTAACCAAGCGCTGATAACTGAGTTCGTTGACATCCACTCCCGCCAACAGGCTTGGATCCAAGGTCGCCTTGACCCCTTCCGCAAAATCATCGAAACAGACGTTGCCTTCGTGGTCGGGCAACAAACCCATGGGGCCAGCCTCCTCCAAGAACGCGCGGCTACCGACAACACGATAGTCGGCAACCTCCGCCAACTCCCGTAATACCCATTGAGCATACTGCCAGACACCGCCCCAGTCTGGAGAAATCGTCGGGACATACAGGGCAGCCCGCATCAGGACGGCCCTGTATCGGTCAATTTTAGCGCCAAGCCGCAGATCCCCATGCGATCCGACGGGTGCTCTTCGCTCGGGACAAAGTGCTCGGCCATGAATTGGGCGTCGTTGATGATCCACTGATAACCGAGCCGCATCCAGGTCTGCTCGTACTCATCGAACCAACCGGGCGGATCTTCAACGAAGTAGGCCCTCGCCTCCTCACGTATACCCGGATGACGCAACATCCGGGCCTCGATCTGTTCCTGATCATAGAACCGTTGAAAGAAGTAGGCATTTCGTTCGGGATCGATTTCTTGTGTCGAATAACATCGCGTATCCCGGTATTCCTCGTCGAAATACCCCTTGACCGGAAAGGTCAGAATGATCGACCCACCCGGCTTTGTGACACGAATCATCTCTCTTAACAGATCGACATCGCCGTCGTTGTTGATATGCTCGATCACGCTGATGGACGTCACGGCATCGAAGCTGTCATCGGCAAAGGGCAGTGTCGTGCCCGCATAATCCTCGACGAAGGTGATGCCCTCGCCGCCTTCCACATAGGCCGCTAGCGCCTGGGAAAGTCGGCGGTCATTGGCATCGGGATTGATCATCGTCACGTCGGCCTTGAGCTTTTCAGCCAACCAGAAGGGAAACAGTCTGGGCGAGGAGACATCCAGTATCCTCGGCGGTCTTTCATTGGAACCGGCATCGCCGCCGGACAGCTGCCGAAAGCCGCTTGCGACGAAATCGAATTCGAAATAGCGCACGCAGGAGACCGGGGTCAGAAAGCTCGCGATCACGCTGTCTGTCAGCGCCCCCTTGTCCGCAAGCTCGCGCTCACCGATGGCCCGGCCGAAGCAATCGAATTCCAGCCCCGGCAGATTGGCCTCTTTGGCGCGCTCGAACGCCGCATCTCTTATCGAGTACAGCCGGTTAAACTCCGTCTCATTCATAGTTGAAATGACTCATCCAGTGTTCGGATACGGTCTCAATGTAGGCAAGATCGTCGCTGGAGATGACATCCCTCCAGCCTGTACTCGAACCCTGCCTGACGAAGGAAAAACTCTTGTCGTGGCGCAAAGTAGTCAAGGAACCCGTACCCTTTTCAAGCGCCTTCATCTCGGAGAACGAACAGTGCTCGGCGATACGTACGACCTGCTCCGAACCCAGCTTACAACCGATCAGGAAGGCGATTTCTTCGATACGCGCGGCAACATCCGACAGCATGTCCTCGTACCTGAATACCCGCATCCGGGTCCCCGGAACCGTCTTGTTCATCCAGTCGTCGACGTGGCTGACCCAGGAGACAATACCGAGCGAGGGGTTGTGAATAAAGTCGCTCAGCGGCAGGTCTATAAAACCCAGTTTGGTCAGAAAAATGTGGTACGAGACCATGACGCTGCGCGGATCACGCACCAGATAGATGAGATTTTTGTAGTCCGGGTGAAACCCCGCATGGCTCTTAATGAAGCGCTTGAATGGAAAATACCCAAGATCACCAGATATATCCCGCCCCTGATGAATATCGGGAACGAATCCATGCAGATTGAAATGATTGACCCGAAAACCCAACTCCAGTTTCTCAACCATCATGTTGGCGATGATAAACGACAGCCAGGAATTTCCGGACTTGGGGAAGGACACCAGATAGATATCGTCATCCCTTCTTATGCGGGGGATCAAGTCCTCTGTATCGTCAGACACTCTGCCCCTCCGTTCCGATCAATACCCTGAGTGATTATTCGCCTGATCACTCGGCTTTCCCCCGCCAACGAGCAGCGCGACGAACCATAGGGTTCAGCGAAAAGAGTCGCCACCACCGTTCCGAGACGATAGCGCCCTCATTACACTCGGCTGTTCACTCCTCACCGGATACCTTCATCTTGACCGTATATCCCGCCAAGCCGGCATTCGGATCCTTGCTTGGTCGCCACTTGGAAGACATAAGTTCGAACATATTCTCGCCCTTGCTAAGGTGTACCCGCACACGGTATTGAGTGGGGTACAGCGACTGTCTCCCGAACTGCGTCGCCGCGCGCTGAAAGATCAACTTCTGGGAAATCACGTCACCCTTGAATTTCATGACTTGATCGGCTGCAAGGCGCAACACCATGAAATCGATCGTAACGTCGCGGGCTTGCTTGGACAGTATGCGCAGCTTTGCGACTGGGCCGCCCATCCAACGCCCTCTGGGCATGCCCTGGCGCGCCGGCGAGATATCAGACTTAAGGAAAGGCCCCATGGGTTCACCCCAACCCTGGACCAGATCAAACCGGATAGATGGACAAAGCTTTTGATCGTTACACTGGACTACGTCTCGGGCTCGACGATGCTCGCCCCAAAAGATCGAGGCGATGGTCTCGGTATCACCCTCGCGGACCAGATAGACACGACGGTCCGCGATTTGAGTAGCGAGAAACTTTCCCGAATCAACCAGGCGACTGGTCCGCGCCTTGAGGTTATAGACCTGGGTCACTCGATCGGTATGGGCCTGGATGCGTTCGTAGATGCGCTCGGGGATGACCTCCACGTTGATCTGATGGAGCGCGCCGCTGTCGAAGACACCTGTCGGCGGCAAGGCACGGCTGATCAACGCCATGCCATCCAATCCCAGCGCCCAAATGGCAGAGGGTTCCCCGTCGTTGATCAACTGCATCTCATGCGCAGCCCTTGTGATTTTTCCGACATTGAGATAGACGTAGAGGCCCAACAAACCGGGAATCAGGAGCATCAGGACAGGTCTGGCGACCCGGGTAATCATGACCGCCCCCTGAAATAATAGAACCCCGGAGCCAGTTCGAAAAAATCGGGATCTGAGAGGCGGACACATCGATTCGTCGGGCAGGTGCTGACGAGATGAAGCCCCTTTTCCTCCAGCTCGGCCTTGAGTCCGGGGCTGGGCAGGCAAATCAAACTGGCGGGATTACACTTCAAGGTGTCGCGGTCCTTTAAATAGGTCAGGTGGCGCTGCCAGTTGCGGTCGTAATATGGATAGCTCCAAGTCTCGATCTGCCCCTTACGAAACAGGCGATTGAAGACCGGCGGTGAAACAATCGCAACCGGCTCGTTCGCCGGCATGGCGGCCAGAATCCGATAGAAGTCTGGACGCATGATGCTAAACCACTGGGTATAGGTGCCAGTGGTCTGATAGGCGTTCGGCGCCGTCATATAGGACTTGAACTGCATCGGATTGGTTAGTGCCGGCGGTAATACTGCGGCCATGCTCCAGACAATACAAACGAGCATGGCGACATTGGCCACGCCGCCTGACCAACGCTGTTGGAGCATCCGTAGCCGCCACAACAGGATACCCCCATAACAAACCATGATAATGGGCAGAAAGACCAGGATGCGATAACTGTTGGCGTTGGCGCTATAGTTTGTGACCAGGAAGGCGCCAAACAGACCCAAACCCGTCAGGACAACCAGGAACTCCGCGCGACGATATTCCTGGCGGCGAAAAACCAGGACCAAGGCCGCAAGCAACCCAATTAAACCGAAGGCCGTAAACTGCGGCCCGAACCCCGAGATACCGATCAGATCGGCGGTATAGCCACCGTGGAGATCGAGCATGCGCCCCCAAAATTCCTTCAGGTTATAGATCAAGGCGTCGAGGCTGAAACGACCATGTCCCTGCGTCGCCGCTGCCGCTGCGGCATCGCTCGCGATGTCCCTGCTCGGTGGCAATGCCGAAGCGGCATGACCACTTACCATACCGCGGTAATACCAAAAACCTGAGGTCAAAGTGGCCGATACCAAGCCAATGGCGGCCGCCGCAAGCAGCCCCTGAACTTGACGTCCTCGGGCAAGAATACGCGCCCGATTGATCCAGACAAAGATCAGGAAAAGGACCAACGCCACGGCCAGGAAAGCCAACGCAGCCCGTTTGTACCCGAGCATGAGACCAAACGCGATGCCCGCCGAAATCAACATTCGGTAATCCTGGCTGCGCAGGTAAAGGCACAACATGATCAAACCGGCAAGAAGGCTGGCTGTCAAACCCAGATGATCCTTGCAGGTGATCGCCTGCATAAGCACAAACGGAACAAAGAAGATCAGGATCGCGAATTTGATGGCCCAGGCCCGCCCAACGCCGCCAAGCCTGCCCAGCAGATAAGCGATGGGGACCAGCATCAGGGCCCACAGCGTCTGCGGCAAATTGACGAGAAAGTCGTCACCGAAAAAGATAAAAAACCAGTAGCTGAGCACCGTCATACCCAACGGAACTCGATTCATATTCTGCGCTGCCACATCCAGCGTGGTCGGAATCTCACCACGCTGATACCACTCGACGGCCGGCGCGAGGTGGTAGTAGAAGGCATCCCAGATGTGCGGCGGCAACCAGGCCACCTTAATGATCAGAATGACCGCCTGCAGGAGAAAAAGCGCGACCAACACGTAGAGGAAGAGATCGCCTTCCCGGCGTAGTACGGCCCACGCATGAGTGGCCTCGGAATAAAACGGCCGCCGCTTGCGCTGGAAGATCACGATCAACACCAGTGAGGTCACAATGCTGACTGCCGCAACGGTGGTACGGTCAATGGCATGAAAAACGGTGCCCAGCAGGATGATCGTGACCGTAATCGTAGCCAGATAGACTAAGCCGGTGGTGACCGCTGAAAGGGCAAAAGATCGGTCGCTACGATTCAGGAAAGCGGCGACGGAATAACTGGATTTGATCGCGAGGCCATTAACCAGGATAAACAGGCCCCAACTGACTAACTCATTCAAGGTAGATACTCAGCGGATTGGATGTGCCGATTGTACACGTTTTGTGCTTATATCTCACATTGCCGAAGGTGAATTCAACACTTACGTGAACACACGAACCCAGCCAGGCGCGGACTCAACCGCAGTCCGCATCATCAATGACCATGCCGGTATAGCGCTCGACCGCGATCAGGAGCTGGCTGCTCTCGTCGAGATCGGCATAGTCAAACTGTACGCCGATGCGGAAGCTACTGTGGATATCGGGATGATCCTCGCACCAAATGACCCGTCCGTTGATCGTGACCGTAACCTGATCCTCTTCATAGGTCACCGATACTTCGGTATCGGTATCCAGATAGACCGGCAGATCGAACCCGATACCCGTCAGTGAGATGTCGTTGATTTCCTCGATCTCGTACTCATCGTCAGCCGTGGCCAGCACAAACATACCCCTGCACTCATTCATGTGGAAGGAGAGCCGCTCTGCGTTTCTGCGCTCGGATTGCATCGTTATTTCTTCATCTACAAGGTCAACATCTCTGTTTGCTATCCGTAATCGGGCCGTATTTTCGGCTCCATGTTCATGAGCGTCCTAAGGACTCGGAGACTTTAACGCTAGCGCACCCAAAACACGACTCAGCAGACGCGCCAGGTCTCAGCGCCCATCTCATCGGCATGGTGCCGCTACATAACTGACTCGGGACTATGATAGTATCGCGCGGAGCATTGGCTCCCCGTGGGTCCCCCGAGGGCTTCGCCCACTCAAATAATCAGGCGCATCATCGCCCAGGACACTATGACGAACGAGATCAAGCTCCTCCCCGTGATCCTTTCAGGGGGATCGGGCAGCCGGCTCTGGCCATTATCGCGCGAATATTATCCAA